>PVBE010872017.1_pt1 | contig 64518 bp, 52 predicted proteins | sample 1631181 | NCBI WGS metagenome assembly PVBE01 (sample SAMN08397723, study PRJNA350692) | Marine metagenome, whole genome shotgun sequencing project. | isolation source: water | place: Pacific Ocean | collected 2012-04
AAGATCCCGATAGCACCAGAACCAAGCCCATGAAGGCTCCAACCCCCTTCCTGGGGTGAACCAGGGGGGGCCAGGCCGTGGGGGCCGGGTCCAAAGCAGGCTGAGATCGAAGGAGAATCATGGGGGGGAGAGCACGGATCCTGACTACGGGCAACTCGGGGAGTATTGGTCCGCAGGCAGCACTCCCTCAAGAGGCGTGCCATCCAGCCCCCCATCCTGCCCAAGAGACCGCGATTGGGGCGCTGTTCCTGCTAGAATGTGCTCCCCGCCCGCCTTTCGACCCCCCGATCACCGCCACCGCACATGCCCCAGGAGACCCAGGGAAAGACGTCCAAGTCCCGTGGCCGCAAGGCCAAGGTGACCATGATGGACCAGTTCAAGAGGGCCAAGCGGGAACAACCCGACGCCCTCCTGTTCTTCCGCATGGGCGATTTCTATGAGCTCTTCGGGGAAGACGCAAAGGTGGCGGCGCGAGAGCTGGGCATCGCCCTCACCTCGCGGGCCAAGGGTGATGACGCCCTCCCCATGGCCGGGGTCCCGGTCAAGGCCATGGACGGCTACCTCATGCGACTGGTTGCCAAGGGATACAAGGTCGCCATCTGTGAGCAGCTCTCCGATCCACGTACGACCAAGGGCATCGTGGATCGCGGCATCGTGCGCGTTGTCACGGCCGGCACGATCACCGAAGAGGATGCTCTCGACGCGCGGTCCAGCAACTGGCTGGCCTCCCTCGCCATGGGCAACGAGCGCGCGGGAATGGCCTGGGTGGATATCTCCACCGGCCAGTTTCGCGTCGCAGAGGTGCCCCTCGATGGTGTCGAGGATCAGTGCGCACGCATCGAGCCGGCCGAAATGCTCTGGTCGCCGACCTCATGGGAATCTGAGCCTGACCTGACATCGACGCTCATCCATCAGCTGGGACGCAAGCTCTCCGAGCGTGACCCATGGCGGTTCGAAAAAGACGCCTGCCTGCGGATACTCAAGGCACACTTCAAGGTGGCCACCTTGGAGGGCTTTGGGATCGAGGACGACTCCCCGGTGATCAATGCGGCGGGTGCCCTGCTGGAGTACCTGGAAGAAACCCAGCGTGGAGCCTGCGATCACATCCTGACCTTGGAATGCGAGCATCCCGGCGATCATCTGGTCCTCGACCGGGCGACCCGATCCACCCTGGAGCTGGTGGCCACCCAGCGCGGTGCGCGGCGGGAGGGAACCCTGATCGACACGATCGACTGCTCCCTCTCCCCCATGGGCGGACGGCTCATGCGGGAGTGGATGCTCGTCCCCCTGCGCAGCACGGAGGCCATCCTCTACCGCCAAAAGGGCGTGGCCGAGCTCGTAGACAATCCGTTCCTGCGTGGAGACGTGCGCGAGACGCTCCTGGAGGTGCTGGACATCGAGCGATTGGTGGCCAAGGTCTCCACGGGCCGGGCGAACGCCCGTGACCTCCTGGGCCTGGCCTCCTCGATTGCCGTGGTGAAGCCCCTGCTGGGCAAACTGGAGAACGTGTACTCCAAGATCCTGGGGGATCTGTGTGAGAGCCTCGATCCGATAGAGGACCAGGTCGAGCACGTCTTGAAGACCCTGGTCGATGCCCCGCCCATGACGATCAAAGAGGGCGGCCTGATCCGCGACGGGGTGGTTCAGGAGTTGGACGAGCTGCGCCAGATCGCCGGGGACGGCAAGGCCTGGATGGCCCGCTTCCAGGCTGAAGAGATCGAGCGCACGGGCATGGCCGGCCTGAAGGTCGGCTTCAACTCGGTCTTCGGGTACTACCTCGAAGTCCCGCGCGGCCAGATCGATCGGGTCCCGGAGACCTACATCCGCAAGCAGACCCTCAAGAACGCGGAGCGCTACATCACACCCGAGCTCAAGGAGTTCGAGGAGAAGGTCCTGCGGGCGGAAGAACGCAGCAAGGATCTTGAGTGCAAGCTCTTCACCGAGATGCGGGAGTCCATGGCGGGGGAGGTCCCACGCATACTCGCCACCGCCCAGGCCATCGCGGTGGTCGATGTGCTCGCTGCGCTGGCCCAGGTCGCGGCAGAGAATCGCTACACCGCGCCGCTCATCGACAACGGTGAGCGCATCAAGATCGTGGACGGGCGACACCCGGTTATCGAACACGCATTGACCGATGAGACCTTCGTCCCCAACGACACGCACCTGAACCGGGGCAACAAGATGGTAGGCCTGATCACGGGCCCCAACATGTCCGGAAAGTCCACCTACATCCGGCAGACGGCGCTGATCGTGCTGTTGGCCCAGATGGGGTCGTACGTCCCCGCGAGCGAGGCGGCCATCGGCGTAGTGGATCGCATCTTCACCCGTATCGGATCTGCCGACGACCTCTCGCGCGGCGCCTCCACGTTCATGGTGGAGATGGTGGAGATCGCCAATATCCTGAACAACGCCACGGCCAAGAGCCTGGTGGTCCTGGACGAGGTGGGGCGTGGCACGAGCACCTTTGATGGGGTGGCCCTGGCCTGGGCCATTGTCGAGCACATCCACGACGTCTCCCGGGCGCGCACCCTCTTCGCCACCCACTACCACCAGTTGACGGATCTGTCCGAGCCCCTTGAGGGCGTGCACAACCTGAGCGTCGCCGTCCGCGAGTGGGAGGACGAGATCATCTTCCTGCACCGGATCGTCGAGGGTGGAACGGACCGCTCCTACGGAATTCAGGTGGCTCGTCTGGCTGGCGTTCCGGCTGCCCTGATAGAGCGGGCCAAGATCGTGCTGGGAGAGTTGGAGGGCACCCTGGGCCACGCAGCGGGAAAGAGCTCGCCGGAGGCCAAGCGAATGGTCTCTGGGGAAATGCAGCTCGGCCTGTTCGGTCCCGAGCCGTCGGCCTTGGAGGAGGCCGTGAAAGCCCTCGACCCCGAGAACATGACGCCCATGGACGCGCTGGCCAAGGTGCGGGAGCTCAAGGACCTGACCTAGGGGCCTTCAGGCGCGGAGCGCCATTGCCTGCGGACTAGGAGGACTGCTCGCGACGATCCCGTCGACGCTCGTCAGCGGCATCGACGGCCTCGCTGATCAAGCTCCTGGCGCGGGAGCGGTGGCACGGAAGCAAATCCAGGAGCTGGGCATAGCTGGCCCCCACGCGCTCCCAACTGGATGCGTCGCGGACGAACTCACGTGCTGCCGCCTCGGCCTGCAGCCGACTTCCGCTGTCCCCCGCCAGCTCGACGATCAACTCCTGCAGACGTGCCACCTCTCCCTCGCCCACGGGCACCCGCCGCACACAGGCCTCGGGCCACTCGGCCTGCTCACCCTGGTCAGAGGTCAACACCAGTCTGCCCACACCCATGGCGCGAGCGATGGCCCCCGAGGTGCCGCCGGTGGAGGGACCCCGCAAGTTGACACACAGGTCCGCAGCCACAAGGTGACGCGTGATGTCTTCTTCCGAGAGGAAGCCCGTCACCGTCAGGTGAGGTCGGATCCCCAGCTCTTCCACCAGGGCACTCAGATCCAGCTGCTCCAAGCGATCCTCGCCAGCCAGCACGAGGTGCAGGCCGTCGACCTCTTTGCACGCCAAGGCGAAGGCGCGCAGGAGGGGCTCGGGCCGCTTGTGCTCCTGGATGGCACCAAAGCTCGTGACGATGGTGGCCCCGGCAGGCAGTCCCAGGGCCCTTCGCGCTCCTTCCCGATCCGCCTCCTCTGTGAAGGGGGTCGAGCCGTGGGGCACAAGCCCGATGGGTGTCGGGGCATTGCGCTGGTCCAGGATCCGGGAGCGCATCCAATCGCTATGCACAAGAAAAGCATCGGCCAGGCGCACGACCGGTCTGTTGAGGGGCAAGTCGAAACGGGCCCGGGCCAGTGGATCCATGCGCGCGGATCCTGTGGCCACGCCCGTCAGGTCCAGGGTCTTCTCGGCACCCCCGCAGAAGACACGAATGGAGCGCACAAAGGCACCCAGGATGCGATCATCCTGCGCCCTCCGCTGTTCAGGGGTCGGGGTGGTGGGCGCCACACGCAAGCCCATGACCACTTGGGAGTCGCCGGGGAGCGGCACTCTCAGCTTGGGCCCGCCATGGCCCTGCAATGAGCCGAGTGGACCTTCAGCCCCGAGTAGCTCGAGGGTCCGGCCCGCCGGCAGATCCACCACAAGCTCCAACTCGCCAGCGCTCTGCAGTTCAACGCTGAGTACGGACCACGCGCTGCTCCAGCGACCCTCCCCTTCCCAATCGTGCCAACCCTCCAAGAGCGAGAAGCTCCCAGGACCGCCCACTCTCTCTTTCAACTCCCGCACCAGGGCCTCCGGCGAACGCCGCTGCCGCCGTGCGGATCGGGCGCGGGCATAGACCCTGGCCTGACTCAATCCGCCCGCCTTCAAGGCAGCCAGATGCCCTTTAAGGCCCCCGCTCTCCAATCCGGGCACCCCACCCATGGCCAGATCGAACAACACCCAATCGTGCAGGACGACGGTCCCTCCGAACTCACGGATGGCAGGCAGCATGAACCCATGACAGCGCTCGTTTCCCAGCTGATAGAGAATGCGATCCACCTTCATGGGATCCAGCGCCGACAGGGGCCGCGTGGGGCAGCCCGCAATCTCTCCACCTTCCAGTCCATCCTCCACAAACACCTCGACCTCCACGTGTCGGGCGAGATGGGGCAGAAGATCTCGAGTGTAGTCCCCTATTCCCGATCTCCGTCGGGGTGGCGTGGTGACTAGAGCGACCTTCATCAGGGGTCTATGCCGTCAGGACTTCCACACCGTTCGGACCCAGATACAGGGAGTGCTCACACTGGGTGGTCATGACGCCCTCCTCTTCCACCAACGGTGGGAAGCGCATCAACGATCCTTGTCGCGTCAGCTTGGAGAGGGTCGCCTCCACGACGTCGGGATCAAGGTCCCTGAAGTAGCGCCGGGCAATGGGGAGTCCGCGCCAAGACTGAATCACCGCCAGCACCTCCCGGTCCAAGCCCTTCGCCTTGCGAGGCGGGCGCTGCATCATGAAGACCTCCGCCCGGCCCCGCTCTTGAATGTAGCCGCGACCGGTGGAAGCAAAGGGCTCGATGGCAATCACCATCCCCTCCTTGAGGCGGCCAGAGCCACCCTCGGCGTAGTTGGGGATCTGCGGAGAGGTGTGCACCTTCCAGCGCTCGAGGCCGTGACCCGTCAGGTTGCGGATGGGCTCAAAGCCCGCGCCCACGATCGTACGCTCGATGGCTGCGCCCACATCCCGCACGGCGACGCCATCTCCAACCGTAGCGATGGCCGCAGCCAGCGCATTGGCTGAGGCGTCCACAAGAGGTTGCCAGGTACCGTCCTCTGAGAGATCCACGCTGCAAGCGGTGTCCCCTATATAGCCGTCTACGTGCACGCCCACGTCGACCTTGACGCAGTCCCCGATCTCGTAGGTCATGGGGTCCTCGGGTGCGGAGCAGTAGTGGGCAGCAATGCAATTGCGCGAAGACTGGGTAGGGAAGGCTGGCGCGCCGCCCCTCTCACGGATCATCTCCTCCACCGTCTCAAGTACGTGACGCACCTGGACCCCGGGGCGGATGTTCTCACGCGCCCATTCCCGGCATTCCGATGCGATTCGTCCGGCACGACGCAGTTTTTCGAGTCCTTCGCTGTCCACGGATCGGATCATAGGTGGCCGCCGGATAATCGTCCACGTCGACGGTCGATGCCTCAAACAACCCTGAATGAGGAAGGAGTCGGGCGGGACAGGGGCTACAGTGATCCTCGCTATGTTGCGCATCCTCGCCCCCCTTGTCTCGATCGCCGCGCTGATCACCTCCTGCCAGGGACCAGAGGCTCCTGGCCGAGCGGGAAACGTCGTAGAACGCGCCGAGATGGCTGTGACGCGTACGATCCTGTCGGATGGGGTCCAGGTGGGGTCCCTGGCCTCCTACCGACGCAGCGGGGGGGGGCAGCCCTGGGTGCGCCTGGTGCGCAATGTCCACGGTCAGGACCTGGGACTCATCGACACCCTCGGCCGCGTCTGGCGCTTCACCCCCCATGGTGAGAATGAGATCGTGCCCGAGGCCGATCTTCTTCACGCCTTGGGGCTTGTCCTGGGGGCGAGGAAGGGAGCCAAGATCTCCCTGGGCCCGGAGCAGCCACCAAGATCAACGGAGCCCCCCGGCCGCTAGGGGTTGGGCCCACGCGGCCCTGGGTTTTCCCACCTCCGGGAAACCTCTCCCGCCCGCCACCCCCAGGGCAGGCTCCAGGGCACGGATGGGCGATTTTCGGGCGCATTCGGACCTCAGCGGGGAGGAGTTCTCGGATTCCGGGCTCCGAAGGCCGGTTTCCCTCAACCCAGGCCCGGCTTTACTCGATGAAAGGGCACCAAGGTCAGCCGACCGTCCCCTTCCCCCCTCCGTTCTCCACTTACATCCCATGATCAAGCTCGAAGTTGGTGAGTCCATCGGTACATACCGAGTGCTCGAATTCGTCGCCCGCGGCGGTTTCTCGCTCGTGTATCTGGCTGAGGACCAGCAAGGCAAGAAGGTCGCGCTCAAGGTCGGCGATGTAGCTGGCGGGGGCCGCTACGTGACGCGCTTCTTGGAAATCACGGATTCGCGCCAGCCCGAGGGCATCAGCCCTGACGAGACGCCAGCCGAAGCCATCTTCTTCCGCCAAGATGGTGTGCGCATCGACTTCCTGGACGTCCACGAGATCGACGAGCTGATCCAGAGTGAATCCACTCTCCTGCAAGGATGTAAGAGCCCCAATCTGGTACACACCAAGGAGTGCTTCACGCACGAAGGTCGGTCCATCGCTGTACAGGACTACGTCCGCGGTAAGACCCTGCGCGAGAAGATCCGCGCCTTGGAGGGCATCCGCCTCAACTGGTTCCTGACCATCGTGCGCTCGCTCTCCAAGCTCGCCGATAAGGGCCAGCTCAAGTACCACGGCGATCTGAAGCCCGAGAACATCATCATCAAGCCGTCGGGCAGCGTGGTCATGATCGACCCCGCCATGCGCTCCGAAATGCGTGATGTCATTACAACGACGCCACACTACAACCCGCTGCTGCTGCGCGACTCCAAGGCCGATGTGATGGCCATTGGTGTCATGCTCTACGAGATCCTGACGGGTGTCCTGCCCTTCGATGAGGTCCCGTGGAAGTTCGCGGGCAACGAGCAGGGTGGTGAGGAAGAACGCCTGAGCCTGTCCTACTTCCTGTCCTACCCGCCCGCCAAGGACCTGAACCCCAACACGCCCGAAGCCCTTTCACGCATCGTCTATCGCTGCTTGATCGTGCCCGAGTATGGCCTGGCCGAGCTGGAAGGCGACCTGGTGGACTTCCTGCGCAAGGACTGAACCGCCCACACGGGCACTCAGTCGGCGCGGCCCTGGGCGAGACGCTGCTCCGCCAATCGCAGGGCTGCCACGTTCGTCGGCACGCCCTCCTCTCTGGAGATCTCGAAGACCCTCTTCAGGTTGATGTAGATGTTCTCGATCTTGGCCATGGCCGCCACTTCGTCATAGCCCCCATCGAGCAGTTCGATGGAGACGTTGATGATCCCGCCAGCGTTGATGACGTAGTCGGGAGCGTAGAGGATGCCCTTCTCGCGCAGAATCTCCGCGTGCTCGAATTCGAGCAGCTGGTTGTTGGCGCAGCCGGCAATGACCTTGCAGTGCAAACGGGGGATCGTGCTGAGGTTGATCCCTGCACCTCGGGCACAGGGTGCATAGATGTCGCACTCCACTTCGAGGTGGTCTTCATCATCCACCGCAGTGAAACCATGCTCCGAACACAGTTGCTCCACTCGTTCGGCATTGATGTCGCTGATGGTGACCTGGGCGCCTCGTTCCTTGAGAAGGATGGCCAGCTGCCCCCCCACCGCGCCGACTCCTTGAATGACGATGTGCTTGCCCGAGAGATCCTGGCTACCGAAGGCCTCCTCGGCCGCCGCTCGCATGCCGACGACGCATCCGTGGGCGGTGTAGGGGCTCGGGTTGCCTGAACTTCCGGATTCACGGGAGAGTCCGGTTACCCACCCCGTGCGGCTGCTCACGGCTTCCAGATCCCCAATGCCGATGTTCATGTCCTCCGCGGTGATGTACTTGCCTTCGAAGGCCTCAATGAAGTCGCCCATCGCTTGGAACAACTCCGGGCACTTCATGGTCTTCGAGTCGCCGATGATCACGGACTTGCCACCACCAAGGCCGGTGTCGGCCACGGCTGACTTGTAGGTCATTCCCTTTGAGAGCCGGCGTACGTCCACCAGGGCCTCCTCTTCGGAGGCGTAGGGCAGCATGCGCATGCCGCCGAGGGCCGGGCCGAGAACGGTGCTGTGCACCGCGATCAGTGCATGCAGGCCAGAGGCTTCGTCCCGACAACTCGCCACGCGCTCATAGCCGTCGACGGGGATTTCGGTGATTTGCATGGGCGCAGTGGGCGGGAACGGTGATTGAGCCGATAGGGAGAATGGGGTCCCAAAGCGCCCGAAACAGGGTTCAATTCCTATTTCGCGCGAGAGAATTGGGCGCACATTCTACGCGCTCTGGAGACCGCCGTCGACAGTCCCAACAGCTACTCGATCCCCGAAGAACTCCCTACCCAATGACAATTGCCGGCAGGTGACCGCAGTCCATGGGCGGGAGGATGGGTAGATTGGTGGATGCCATGATTCAGTACGGCGGCAGCGGGGAGGGCGGGGGCCCACAAGGCGAGAGGGCACAGGCCTTCCCGCCTGCATTCGTTTCCATCTGGGCCACCGGTGCTGACCCGGCGCATGATGGAGTCTTCCGTCTGCTCGCCCTCAAGCCCGATGGCCACGGTGGATGGGCAGCATTGGATCAACTCGTGGATCCTTTTCCCGACTCTGGCAAGGAAGGCGCCACAGCTCGCATGGCGCGCGAATTCGGAATTCAGAAGGCTGACATCGAGGGCTGCCCGCACGCAGCCGAAGCATGGGCCTCCCTGGAAGCATTCTTGGGTGAGGCCCCCGCTGTCGCATTGGATGGAACCTGCCTGAGTAGCTGGGCGCGAGCCCTCGGCGGAGACGGAGAGCGGCTTGTGCTCGGCCTTGAGCAACTCGCGTTGCTGCTTCTTCCCGGGCGCCTCGCCACGCGCCGGGCAGATCTACTACACGTACTGCTGCCCAGCGGACACGACACCCACAAGGGCCCCCGCGGAAACACCCCCGAAGCCTTGGTGGTCGCGCTGGCTGAGCTCATGGGCCGCTTTCTGGGCCAACATCCATCCATCGTGGCCCTGGCCCTTGGTGGACTCACGCGCGCCCTGCACGGGCTACGCGCCACGGATTCCCAAGCGGCGCACCAACTTGGGTTTGCGCTGAATCTGTTGGATCGACCCAGCACCTGGGCCCTCAGTACGGGCGGCCTCTTCAGCGTGCCTCCCTCCCTGCGCGATGGTTGCCTGGCCGACACTCCCGACGCAGAGGATGATCTGTGCTCCCTGCTTGCCGACCTTCCCCCCGCTGCCGCCGTCGCGCCACAGCAATGGCGGCAGCACGAGGAGTTACCGCCCGCATGCCTGGACTGCACACCGTCTCACCCCGATGACCAGGCGCGATTGGATGAGCTGTTTGAAGTTCACCTGCCAAGCCTCCTGGTGGCCGAACAGGGCGGCCAGCCAGGAGACTATTACCGCCGATCCCAACACCAGGTCGCCCAGCAGGTCGCCCAGACCCTTGGGCAGGACGAGCTCCTTCTGGTGCACGCACCAACGGGGACAGGCAAGACCCTGTCCTACCTCTTGCCGGCGATTCTCTGGGCCCGCCGCCATAAGGTGCGGGTCGCCGTCGCAACCTATACCCGCGCCCTCCAGGAGCAGGCCATGGACCGAGAGGTTCCCCGCGCCCTGTCGGCCCTCGCCCGGTCGGGAGACCTGGAGGAGACGCGTATCTCGGTGCTCAAGGGCCGGGAGAACTACCTGTGTTTCCGATCCCTGAAGGTGGCCGTGCCTGATGCGGACGGGGACGCATCCTCGTGGTTGGCCTGGACGAGCCTCGCGCTATTCGGATTGACGGATCCCGATGGGGACCTGGATCGCTTCCCCCGGCGCCCTGCTTTGCGGGGGGAGACCATTCCGCAGATGCGTACGACCGCGAGTCACATGGTCCATGCGGTGCGCGCACGCAGTGGGTGCTGCTCGGGCGCGCGGGACAAAGACACATGCTGTGCGACCCTCGCTGCACGCAAGGCGACCCGAAGCCATGTGGTCATCACCAATCAAGCCCTGGCCCTGGCTCGACCTGAGATGTTTCGGCACGTGATCTTCGATGAGTGCGAGCACCTGCACAGCGTGGCTCACGGCACGTGGAGTCACCGGGTCGGCTTCGCAGGCATGCGCGAGACCTTGCTGCGCCTGCACCGGCCGGGCAAGGGTCGTTCAAACAGGCCCTTGGATGTCTTGGAGCGCAAGCTGCCTCTGGATAGCAGCGCACGCAAAGAGCTGCAGGGTGCTCTGCAGCACTGGGATGCAGCGACTCACTGCCTGCACACCCTGGAAGAGGGCGCCACGGATTTCGATCGCTGGCGACGGGAAGCCGAACGGTCGCGCCCACCGCGGGAGCACCACTCCCTGTTCAGGGAGTATGTGGAAGGTGATGGAGGTGAAGCCCTCCTCGCCGCACGGCTGGGTTCAACGGGGGCTCTGAATCGGTTGGAGGGCGGATTGGAGCGCCTACTGGAGACCGTTACAGCCCTTGAACTGAAGGGCTTCGGACGCATCCACCGCACGGTGGAGCTCGTCCGCGCCGATCTGGTGGAGCTCATGGGGCACCTGAGCGCCTGGTTGCCCGAAAAGGACGGGCTGCCCTCCCTCTCCCAGCGCGTCTTTCACGAGGTCACCCGTCAGGAAGGCGGAGCCCTCGAGCTCTCGGCACAGCTTCTCCTGCCAGACGAACAGCTGGGGCGCATGTACTACCCATCCCTGGCCTGCGGCGTCTTCCTGTCCGCAACCACTTGTCTGGCAGGCGGGTTTGCGCCAGCGATGGCGTTCCTGGGCTTGGATCGGACCCAGGAGCCCTCAGGGGACGGTGAGCAGCCCGGCCGGACCGTGCGTACGTTCTCGGCACCTGAGGTCTTTGATTATTCGCGGGTACTGGTGGGGCTCCCACGGGATGTACCCGCGCCCCAAGACCGGCACGCACATCGCAACTACGTGGGCGAAGTCATCGAGTGGTTGGGGACGCGTACACGGGGGCGCATGTTGGTCCTGTTCACGAGCCTGGCCGATGTGCGCGCGGTGGGCGAAGCCCTTGCTCCGGTCTTTGCCCAGCGCCAGGTTCCCCTCTGGTATCAGGGCATGCCGGGAATCGGCAAGGAGGAGCTCGCGGACCTCTTCCGAGAGCGCACCGATTCCATCCTGCTGGGGGTGGACACTTTCTGGTACGGCGCGGACTTCCCTGGTGAGACGTTGGAGTACCTCCTCATCGCACGTTTGCCCTATGGCGTTCCGGACAGCTACCACCACGCCCAGTGCGCGGCCATCGGCGAGAAGGACCAGCGCAAGCGAATCTACATGCCGCGCGCCTTGGCCAAGATGCGGCAAGGGTTCGGCCGTCTCATGCGGCGGACTTCGGACCGTGGCTGTGTACTGATTCTGGACCCACGCATCTGTGGCCCCCGCCACCGCGTATTCCTCTCCGAGCTGCCCGCGATGGCCAACCCGATGGTCGCAGACGACGAGCCGACAGGGATGGCCCGGGTGGTACGTGGCGACTCGCGTCAGGTGCTTCACGAATGTCTGGCACACATGGACATGCTGGCGGACGTGGAGCGCAGGCAGTTGGGAGCCGACTTCGAGCCTACGGGCCCGGCGTCCACGATCCCCACCACCCAGGCGCCACCGCCGCCGCCTGAGGCCAGCACACCGCTCGCCCTGGAATCTCCGCAGCCGGTGGACGTCCCGGTCGACGACCTACCCTTCTAGATCACTCTCATGGCCGAACCCCTTCGTTGGACTGAAGTGCGCGTGTTCGTTCCGCGGGGTTGGCAAGAGTTGGTGGCCTCGAGCATGGCCATTGGACCCTGCACAACCGTGAGCGTGGGGAACACCTGTGTGGGCCAAGAGGACGCCCCCGATGGATTTGAAGCGCTACGGACCTTTGTGCCCACGGACCAGGACACACCTGAGCTGAGGGAGCAACTTCAGGAATCCCTGGCAAGCTTGGCGAAGCGAGCTGACGCTCCCGAGCTGGAAGCTCTGCCCGTCCGATTCCATGAACTTCCGCCAGAGGACTACGCCACGTCCTGGAAGAAGTCCTGGAGGCCCTTCCGGGTGCGGGACCTGGCCGTGATTCCGCCCTGGTTTGAGGGCCAGGTTCGCCCCAGCGACTGCGTCCTGCACCTGGAGCCCGGAGGCGCTTTTGGTTCCGGACGGCATGCAACCACCCGAACCTGCCTAAAGGTCCTGCAAGAGCGCATGAGAGGCTCTGAGCGCGTCTTGGATGCGGGTTCGGGGAGCGGGATACTGTCGGTTAGCGCGGCATTACTCGGAGCGACCAGCGTGCTCGGCTTCGACATCGATGACACCGGCCCCGCCTACGGCAACCAACTGGCTCGCAACAATCATGTCGAAGAACTCTGCACTTTCCGCCAAGGCGGCTTTGAGGTGCTGACACCCGGTGACGGTCCGTTCGGAGTCGTCCTGGCCAATATCTACTCAGACGTGATCCAAGCAGAAGCCGAGAACCTGCGCGAGCGCCTGGATCCTGCCGGTTGGTTCGCCTTCAGCGGCTGCCCTTTGCATCATGTGGAGGCCACACGTGTGGCCATTGTGGAAGCTGGTTTACGTATCGAAGAGGAGCGGCTACGCGGACGCTGGATGACTTTTGTGGGAGGAATGAAATGAGACCCTGCAGACTTTCTGGACTCTGGCTTGTGTACGGAGGAATCATGGTGGTGGGCTTGGCTTGCGTCGGCGGTCCGGCCGTCAAGTCCGAGCCCAGTGCAGCCACGGTCATGGAGAATATGCGAGTGGCTTTCGGTTGGCGTGAATTCGCCAGCCACGAGCTGGGCTGGGTGATCCACGGGACAAGCCACGAACAGGGGTTGGATGGCTCCTTCTCCCAGATGCTGAATCCCAGGGGGTTGTTTGTCAGCGAAACACGCTCCGAGCTGCCGTCCGTTCAAGGCTTCGACGGTGAAGTCGCCTGGGCCGTCGACCACACCGGCATGCCACGGCGCCCCGCGCTCAGCTCCAGGTCCCTGCTGTTGGGAATGGCATGGGTGGGTGGCGGCGCCTGGCTTGACCCCACCAATGAGCGCTTCCAGGTCGCCGTGGATGCAGAGCACTCCGACGATGAAACACTGGCGCTTGATGTGCGCCTGCCCGGGGGGGGCTTTCATTGCACGGTCATCGTCGATCGCCTCACCTGGCTGCGCAGGAAGGTCGTGGTGCACCTGCCCTATGGGAAGCGGCTGATCGAGTTGCTGGAGTACGCCGCTCCGGAAGGATTCCAGGTGGCCACCAAGGTGCGCCTAACGGGAATAAGCGGGGAGGTGTCCACCCTCTCGATCGAGTCCGTGGCACCCATGCCCCTGTTTGCGCGTGACCCCTATAGCCCCAGGGTGCAGCGCCCGGCAGATACCCGCTTCCTCCCAGAGGTTCCTTCGGAGTTGGCGAAGGTTCGCATCACGGCCTCGGGTCACATCCTCGTGCGGCCACGCATTTCCCGTCAGGATGCTGGGTGGTTCCTCCTGGATTCCGGGGCGGGAATGAACTGCATCGACCCCGAGTATGCAGATGCTCTGGGGTTTGAGCCCTTCGGCGTGGTCTCCGTTGTCGGTGTCGGCGGAGTCGAGCAAGCGAAATTTCGACGTGGCGAGTTGTATGAGCTGGGTCCGATGGTGGTCCGCGGAACTCCATGGTTGGAGCTCGACCTGGGCATCTTGGAGCCTCTCTTTGGTGTGGAGATTAACGGAGTCCTGGGTCACGACACGTTTGCCCGGGCGGGTATCGAGATCGATCTGGACGCCGGCCGCGTGTGGGTGCAGAACCCCGACACCTGGATACGCCCCGCGGGCGGATCGCCTTTGGTGCTGGATCAGAACGCACCCTGCGTGGAGTGCTCCTTTGTCGGCGGGCACCAGGGCTGGTTCAGTTTTGACACGGGCTCCGATGACACCGTCACGTTTCATGGGCCCGCCGTGGAGCGGCTGGACCTCATCAAAAATCGCAGGGGCCTTGCCAGCGTGAAGATAGCCGGTGTCGGCGGAGTTCAGCGCGGCAAGCGTGGGCCGCTGGGATGGTTCGAGATGTGCGGGGAACGCTTTGAGCAATTGCCCGTCACCTTTATGTCTCTCGCCCCGGGTGCGCTCAACAACGCCACGACCTTGGGCAACATCGGAGGCGGCCTTGTGAGGGGCTACCGGGTCAGCGTGGATCTACCCGGTGGCAAACTGTTCCTGACTCCGAGCGAGTAGGTTGCGCCCCCGTTCGCTAGGCTGCCCGCGGTGAAGATCCTCTTCCTCTCCCAGCGCGTCCCCTATCCACCCAACCGGGGGGACAAGATATCGACCTGGCGCCTGATTGACCGCTTGCGCCAAGACCATGAGGTGGAGGTGATCGCCTTCGCCCATGACGAGGCGGACAAGCAGGGGGCACAAGACCTGCGCAAGATGGGGTTCGAGACCACCGTCATTCCCCTGAACCAGAAACTGCGCAAGCTCCTTGCCCTGCCCCTGCTATTCACGAGCAAGGCCCTGACCCTTGGGGTATTCGGCTCCTCGCAGCTGCAGGCGGAGGTCGACAAGAGGCTGGAATGGGCCGACGCTGCCTACGCATTCTCGTCCTCAATGGGCGCGTTTCTCGTGGGCCGAGGGCTGCCTTGGGTCATGCACTTTGCCGAACTCGACTCGGACAAGTGGAAGCAGTACGCCGCCAGCAAGCCCTTCCCGCTGAGCGCCATCTACCGACGCGAGTGGCGCACTCTCCTGGCCTACGAACGCAAGCTGGCTGCCGATACCGTGAGCAATGTCTTCTGCACACCCCTGGAGCAGGACATCTTCGAGGAGCAGATTCCCGGTTGCCCCTCCTTGGTCCTCCGCAACGGCGTAGACCTGGAGTACTTCCAGCCTCAGCCCGACAAGACTGAGCGCGCCCATCTGGTGTTCACGGGAGTCATGGACTACTACCCCAATGTGGATGGCTGTGTGCATTTTGTGCACGAGGTCTTCCCGCTCATCCGAGCGCAGATGCCCGACTGTCGGTTCACCATCGTAGGCTCTCGGCCCACGGCACAGATCCAGCAGCTGGCTGAGGTAGGCGGCGTGAGCGTCACGGGTTTTGTTGAGGACATCCGAACCTACCTCGGGCAGGCCACCATCTCGGTCGCCCCCCTGCGCATCGCACGCGGGATTCAGAACAAGGTGCTCGAGGCCATGTCCTCTGGACTGCCGGTGGTTGGGACAACCTCAGCCACTCAGGGCGTGGAGGGGCAGGCCGGGCGCGACTTCCTCTTGGCCGATAGTGTCGAGGATCAGGCTGCCGCGATCCTGGGCCTGCTACGCGATCCAACCGAAGCCAAGGCCCTGGGCCAGCGAGGGCGCCGCTTCGTTGAGCAGAACTACAACTGGGCCGAGACACTCAAGCCGCTCGACGGAGTTCTCGACCAATTGAATCAGCAGAGCTAGACGCTGCCCGGCCTGCCGAGGGCCCGCCCTTGCGCTATACTGCTCGCCCCAAATCGGGCCCGCGAGCCCAAATCGACCCCCTGAACGGCGCCCCCATGACCCACGAAAACATCATCTCCACCTTCAACTCCTGGGCTCAGGATGGCCGCGCCGAGGGCATGGAAGAGGGCCACGGAGACGTGGTTCGCCAGGTCCTCTCCCAACTGGAAATCCGCCCGGGCATGCAGTCTCTGGATCTGGGTTGCGGTTCAGGCTGGGCCACGCGTCTCCTGGCATCCGCTGCCCCCGGTGCGGGTGCCGTGGGCGTCGATGCTTCGCCGGAGATGATCGCGCGGGCTGAAGCCGGCCACGACCTCACCTCCCGCGCGCGCTACGAGGTGTGCACGTTTGAGGCCCTTGACTTCCCAGACAACCGCTTCGATCGGGTCTTCACCATGGAAGCCCTGTACTACGCCGTGGATCTTCCCTTGGCCCTGGCTGAGGTCTTCCGGGTTACCAAGCCCGGCGGCCACTGCGACATCGTCATGGACCGCTTCAAGGAGTCCTCCCTGACGGAGCGCTGGGAGGAGACCTGTGGAGTCGCCATGCACTACCTGAGTGAAGCGGAGTGGAAGCAGGCAGCGGAGGCCGCCGGCTACCAGGAAGTCACCTGCGCGCGGGTAATCGATTCACGCGGACCGGGCTCCGAAGACGAGTTTGAAGCCAGTGCCCACCTCTTGTCGTGGCAGGAAAAAGTGGAGCTGCACGAGGCTGGCAGCCTCTGGATCCACGGCGTGAAGCCGGCCTAGCTTCAGCGACCTAGCAGCAGCAGGTCCATGCTGGCCGAGGTCCAGTTCACAAGCGGTTCGGCGTAGAGCAGGAAGATGATGTTCAAAGCCGCGAATACGGCCAGCAGGGTCGCCATGGCAGGCTGGGGACGAACAGTCTGACCCTCGGAGTCCTTCAGGAACAGGTGCTTGGCCACGCGCATGTAGTAGTAGAGGCTGATGACCGAGTTCAGCAGCATCAAGAGCACAAGCCAGGCGTAGGCTCCTTCTTGCGCAGCCAGGGCTGCACGGGCAACAGCCAGCTTTCCAAAGAAGCCCACCGTCGGCGGCAGCCCGGTCAAGCTGACGAGGAAGACGACAGCGGACACGGAGATGAGCGGCGCCGCACGGCCAAGGCCGTTGAGCGACTCGTAGGTCTCCTTGCCTGTCTGACCGTGGAAGTAGATCAGCACGCCAAAGGCGCCCAGGTTCATCAGGTAGTACGCCACCAGGTACAGCATGGCCGCTTCCAGGCCGTCGCCATTCATGGCCACCAGCGCCACAAGAACGTAGCCCGCATGGGCGACGGAGGAGTAGGCCAGCATGCGCTTGACGCTCTCCTGACGAACGGCTGCCAGATTGCCCAGGGTCATCGTCACTGCCGCCAGGATGGCGATCAGACTTCCGACCTGCAGACCGTAGGCGCCCACGGCTGCGGCCACATCAGGTGACATGAAGAGCACCGCGAGGAACCGGAGCAGAGCGCCGAAGCCCGCCGCCTTGGAGGCCACGGCCAGGAAGGTCGTCACCGGTGTTGGCGATCCCTCGTATACATCTGGCGCCCAGAAGTGGAAGGGGGCCACGGAGATCTTGAAGGCGAATCCACCCAGGATCATCACCATGGCCAGGGCCACGGTGGAGGGAGAGGTCATCACGGCATCTGCCAGGCTGCGGGTGAGACCCACTCCTTCAGCCGTACCGGCCATGACCTGCAGGTCGAGCGTGCCGGTCAGGCCGTATAGCAAGCTGATGCCGTAGACCATGACCCCAGCCGAGAAGCCACCGAAGACGACGTACTTCATGGCGGCTTCCGCGGAGCGCTTCTCGCCCTTATGGAAACCTGCCAGGGCATAGCTGGCCAAGGAGAGCAGCTCCAGGCCCAGGACCAGAAGCAGCAGGTTGTTGGTGCCCACCATGAAGAAAATGCCCATGGCTGCGCCCAGGAGCAGGAAGTAATACTCCCCGATCCGGTCCTTGCGCTCGCGCTGATCGCCCATCACGAAGGCCACGACAACCGCCAGCGCGCCACAGGTGAACAACTTGAAGAAGTTCCCGAACTTGTCCACGACGACGATGCCAAAGGCCGTGTCGCCCACCGAGTCGTCGAAGGCCAAGATCAACAGAAAGCTGGAGAGAGCAAGGCCTGCGATGGAAATCCATCCGAGGCGGCTCGATCCACGCTCCTTCCAAACCAGATCCATGATCAGCACGAGCAAGCTGACCGCGCCGAGGACCAGCTCGGGGGACAGAAGTCCGAAGCCTGTGAGATGGATGTTTGGCACCGTTGGGTCTCCCGTTAGCTACCCGGGTTCAGCAGGCTCATCAACTCGATGACACTCGTGTCCATCCAGTCGAGAAGATAGAAGGGGAAGATCCCCAGGACCAGGCAGAGGAACAGCAGCGGCGCCAAGGAGAACACCTCACGGCCGTTGATGTCCGGGTAGTCCTTGTACTTCTCGTTCAAGGGGCCCAGGAAGACACGCTGCAAGGCCCACAGGATGTAGGCCGCGGTCAGCACGACGCCCAGGCAGGAGATCAGGACCAGGAGCTGGAAGCGTGTGTCGGCCGACTGGAACGCGCCCACGAGCGTCATGGCCTCCGAGACAAACCCTGCCATTCCGGGCAGGCCCAGGGAGGCAAAGAAGCCAAAGGTCGCCAAGGCCCAGTACCGGGGCATGGGCTGGGCCACTCCACCGAACGCATTCAGGTCGCGGTGGTGGGCGCGGTCGTAGATCACGCCCACGATGAGGAAGCAGGCAGCGGAGCTTGTTCCGTGGTTGAACATCTGGAGCGCGGCACCGTTCATTCCCCACTCGGTCAGGGCTGCCATGCCGAGCAGCACAAAGCCCATGTGCGAGACGGAGGAGTAGGCCACCATGCGCTTGAAGTCCGTCTGCCCGAGGGCCACATAGGCGCCGTAGACGATGGATATCACCCCCAGGACGCCCAGGACGTAGGCGTTCTCACGGAAGGCATCCGGCACGATCGGGAAGCAGCCCCGGATCAGGCCGTAGCCTCCAAGCTTCAACAGGATGCCGGCCAGGATGACCGAGATCGGCGTTGGCGCCTGAACGTGGGCGTCGGGTAGCCAGGTGTGGAAGGGGAAGCAGGGGATCTTGATGGCGAAGGCGATGAACAGGAACCAGAAGGCCCAGGTGGTGAAGCTCATGCCGAGCAACTCCGGACCCGTCCAAGCGCCCGCCTTGCCAATAGCCATCATCTCGGGGATCGAGAAGGTGCCTTGATCGAGGTACATCGCGACCAACGCGATCAGCATCAGAACCGATCCGGCCAGGGTGTACAGGAAGAACTTGATCGCCGCGTACTCCCGCTTGGGTCCGCCCCAGATGCCGATCAGGAAGTACATGGGCAGCAACATCACTTCCCAGAACACGTAGAACAGGAAGTAGTCCAGAGAGATAAACACGCCGGTGATGCCGCAGCCGAGCATCAAGAGCAAGGCGTAGTAGGCCTTGGAAAGGCGCGGCACCGTCTCGCTCGCGGGGACGGCGATGAACATCAGCAGCGTCGTCAACCAAACCAGGGGCAGAGACAGGCCATCGATTCCAACCGTGTAGTTGACCTGAAACTCTCCGGCCGTGATCCAAGGCAGGCTCTGTACCAACTGGTAGCCGTTGGCTCCCGTCTGGAAGTCGCCGAAGTAGACCATCGTGGCCAGCACCAAGGGAATGAACGTCGCCAAACCGGCGATGCCCTTGATGAGGCTCATGTTCTGGCGAGGCACGCAGAGGATCGCCGCCATTCCGATCAGGGGAATGAAGGTGATCCAGGTCAGGATCGTGGATTCGCTTAGCTTGAGGAGGCTGTCCATGGAACTTGTGGACCGAGGAAGGGGGGGCTGCCGTTATGGAGTCAGGAAAGGATGTGGAGGGCCGCCAACAGGATGCCGCCGGCCACGGCAAAGGAGACGTATTGCTGAATACGCCCCGTCTGGAGCATTCGGACGACGGAGCCGCAGACCTGGGTGACACCAGCCACCAGGTTCACGAGGCCGTCCACGATGTTCTTGTCGATCCAGGCGCAAACAAAGCCAAAGGCCTTGTGGATGCGCCCCATGAGCAGGACGAGACCATCGACAATGTTCTCATCGATCCAGGTCTGGGTGCGGCTCAGGACCATGGTTCCACGGATAACGGAACCGTCGACTATTTCGTCTATGTAGTACTTGTTGGCGATGGTCGTATAGACACGCCCCAACCTGGCCGTCACTCGCGCCGGATCAATCTTGCGCAAGAGATAGAACAGCACGGCGCCGATAACGCCAAGGAGCAGCACGCCCAAGCTGACAATGAGCGCACGGGTATGGGCGTCGTGACCAATGTGAGCAGTGTGTTCCGGATCATGAGCGCGCGCTTCGGCCGCCGAGGCGATGTTCATCTGGGTCAGGTCGATCCCGGGATAGAGAAACTGCTCGGTTTCGCCAGTCTCGTGATCCACATGCCAGGTCAAGCTCTCGAACCAGGTGTGCTTGCCAAGGACATCCCCGTCCATGGCCCACATCTTGCCCCCAAACAGGCCCAGGCTGGCCAGGGCCAAGAGGGAGATCACCATGGGGGCCGGTGATTCATGGGCGTGATCGTGGATGTGCTGATCCCTGGGCTCCCCGAAGAAAGTCATGAAGATCAGGCGGAACATGTAGAAGGTTGTCAGCATCGCAGCCAGGGCGAGGCAGACAAGAGCGAAGGGGCCGGTCCAGCCACCGTGGCCGAGAACAACCTCCCAAGCCGACGCGATGATCTTGTCCTTGGAATAGAACCCACTGAACAGAGGGGTGCCCGCGATCGCCAAAGTGCAGATCAGCATGGCCGTGAAGGTCAGCGGCATCTTCTTCCGCAGGCCTCCCATCTTGCGCATGTCCTGCTCGTGGTGGCAGCCGTGGATGACCGAGCCCGCGGAGAGGAACAGGCAGGCCTTGAAGAAGGCGTGGGTGACCATGTGGAACAGGCCCGCCACGAGCCCAATGCCGACCGTACCGACCGCCCCCCCCGCCGTACCGATGGCGGCTACCATGAATCCCAGTTGGGAGATGGTGGAGTAGGCCAAGACTCCCTTGATGTCATTGATCGTGCACCCGATGGTCGCCGCAAAGAGGGCGGTCACCGAACCGACAACCGTGACGACCTGTAGCACCTCTGGGGACAGCAACGGGAACGTACGGCCAAGCAGGAAGACGCCGGCCGCCACCATCGTGGCGGCGTGGATCATCGCGGAGACCGGGGTGGGTCCCTCCATTGCATCCGGCAGCCAGATGTGCAGTGGGAACTGCGCCGACTTGCCCACCGTCCCGCCAAACACGAAGAGCCCTGCGACGGTCATCCAGGTGGGGTACTCGCCGCCATTACGGGCCACCTCTTCCGCTGCAAGACGCCACATCTCGCTGAACTGGAAGGTCTGGAAGTGGTAGTAGAACATCGCCATGCCAAACAAGAGGCAGGTGTCCCCCACACGCGTGGTGAGGAAGGCCTTCTTGCAGGCAGCGGCGGCTTGCTTGATGCGCGGGCTGTCGGGGTCGTGGCTGAAGTGGCCGATGAGCAAGTAACTCATCAAGCCCATCAGCTCCCAGAAGATGAACAGGAATAGCAGGTTGTCCGACAGGACCAGGCCCAGCATCGCGAAGGTGAACAGGCTGATGTTCGCGAAGAAGATGTGATAGCGCCTATCCCCCTTCATGTACCCCATGGAGAACAGGTGCACGAAGAACGAGACGACGCCGACCACGGCGAGCATGGCCGCGCCCAACCCGTCGTAGAGGACTCCAGCTACCAGATTCAGGCCGTCGGCCTTCTCGGCCGCCTGATAGAACCACCCGAAGACCGGGCCGCCCTCATGGACGGACTCGTGGAAGAAGGGTTCGTGACCGGCGGCGCCCAACGCAACAAAGAGCATGCGCACCGTGATGCACATGACGACGAACATCCCGGCTGTGGGTAGCCAGTCTCCTTTGCGCGGCAGGTGTCTGCCGAAGAAGATCTGCACCACGAAAGCCGCCAGCGGAATCGCCGGTACGGCCAGGAGCAGATTCCAGTCCAGGGATGTGAGGGGGTGGTCCATCGTGTCTTGCGAGGTGTGGGGGGAGAGTGCCGGCTACTCCCGCAGGAAGTCCGCCTCGCTGGGCTTCACGGTTTTCATGAGGTGGTAGACGTTCAACACGATGGCCAGGGCAATCGCGGATTCTGCAGCGGCCAGGATGATGATGAACACCACGAAGACCCGCCCCTCAAGGCCACCGCCGTTGAAGCGGTTGAAGGCGGCGAAGTTGATGCTGGCAGCGTTCAGGATCATCTCCACGCCAAACAGCACATAGAGGATGTTCCGGCGACTGATGATGCAGATCAACCCAAGGGCGAACAGGGCCGCCGACACACCGATGTAGGCTCCGAGTGCCATTAGGATTGCCCTCCCGGTGTCTCGGGTTCCGGCTCAAAGTCCGCGCGGCGACGCCGGGCGATGTAGACGGCGGCGACAAGCGCCACGGTAAGCAGGTAGGCCGCCAACTCGAAGGCCACGACGTACTGCTTGGGGTCCAGGAACGCCAAGCCGATGGCGCGCGCTTGGGAGTTGGGCTCGGGCAATTGGTCCGCCATGACCCAGCCGGCCACGCCGCCAGATATCTGAGCCACGACAAAGGCCACGCCCGCGCCGATCATGACCGTAGTGGCCCCCACGCGCGCCAAGCTGCGCTCGTTGTTGTCCGGAGGCGTCAGCATCACACCAAAGAGGAGCAGCGCCAGAATGCCTCCGACGTAGATCAGGATCTGAGCCATGGCGAGGAAGTCGCTGCCAAGAAGAACGAACAGGCCCGCCACACCCACGAAGGTGCCCATCAGGGAGAACGCACTCCGGACTATCGATCGCTCCCAGATGCAAATGGCCGCACCGCCCAGTGTCAGATAGGCGCAGAAACCGAATGCGAGGCCTGGACCGCCAGCGGTGACCATTCCGGCCCCCATCGCACAGGCTCCCGCCAGACCCAGTGCCGCATAGAACAGGTGGTTGGAGTTCACGCTTCGCCTCCGCCGGGTTCCTCGTCAGTCTCTGGAGTAATCTCTGGAGCAGCTTCGGCGGTGCCATCGCCGCCAGCGGCTTCTTCCTGTGCCTTCTGTGCGGCCGCCGCCTCCTTGGCAGCAGCCTTGGCCGCCTTCTTGACCGCAGCCTCCTTCATGCGAACGCGCGCGTCCGGAGCCATGCCCTTGAAGGACAGCAGATCATGGTTGAGCTCGCTACGGTCTTCGGTCGCCAGGGCAAATTCGGTGCCCATGTGGATGCAATCCTTGGGGCACGGATACACGCACAGCTCGCAGAACATGCACTTCTGGTAGTCGAGGGTGAACGACACCCACTCCAGCTCCTTGCCGTGCCGGATCGCGTCCATCTCGATGCAATCGATGGGACAGGCCCGGGCACAGGCCAGGCAGTTGATGCACTTCTCCTGTTCGAGATAGTGAATGCCCCGATAGCGATCCGGGATCGGCAGCCGCTGATCGGGATACTGGACAGTGATCGGTTTCTGCAGGAAGTACTTGCCCGTGATCCGCATGCCCACAAGCGTGGAGTGCAGGGCATTCCAGACGTTTCCGATGTATTGCTTGGTGCTCACCATTGTTGGGCTTCTTGAATCCATCAGTTGAGCACGACGTGCAGAATGGCTTCCCAGATCGCTGCGCCCAGGACACAGATCAAGGCCAGCGGAGTGAGATACTTGTATCCCATGGTCATCACCTGATCGATGCGCACGCGCGGGAGGGTCCAGCGCAGCCACATCATCAGGAACACTCCGGCAAAGGCCTTGAGCACCAGGGTCGCGAAGCACACGAGGGAGAACACGATCGTGCCCTCCATGCCGGCGGAGCGCAGGGCATAGGTGGCGGGGCTCTCAAAGCCTCCGAAGAAGAACACCGACCCCACGACACTCATGAGGAACATGGCCGCGTACTCCTCCATGAAGAAGAAGGACCAGCGGATACCAGAGAACTCCGTCAGGAAACCGGCCACAAGTTCGGACTCCGCCTCGGGCAGGTCGAAGGGGGCGCGCTTGGTCTCGGCCAGGGCGGCGATCCAGAAGATGATGAAGGCCGGCAGGCAGAGAGGGTTCTGGAAGATGGCCCAGCCCATGCCGAAGAATCCACTCTGCAGCTCGCTGGCGTCGAGCAGACTGAATGTGCCCAACGTGATCAGGGGCACCATGAGCGCGATTCCAAGGGGAATCTCGTAGGCCACAACCTGAGCGGCCTCTCGCATCGCCCCGTAGAGGGACCACTTCGAGTTGGATGCCCATCCGGCCATGATCACCCCAATGGTGGTGGTGGAGCCGATGGCGAGGATGGTGAAGATCCCCAGGTCCATGCGCGCGAAGTACCAGTCGTAGGACAGGGGCAGCGCGGCCAAGGCGCCAAAGATGGAGGCCAGGACGATCGCCGGAGAGAGCACAAACAGGACCCTGTCCGCGCCAACGGGAATCATGTCCTCCTTTTGGAAGAGCTTGATGCCGTCCGCGATGGTCTGCGCCCAACCGTGCCAGCCGCCGGCATACATGGGGCCGTTTCGGCACTGCATGTGACCCGAGACCTTGCGCTCCATCCAGACCGACCAGAGGGCGATGAGGGACACAAGACTCACCAGGATGCCGACCCCAGCACCAACCGCACCCAAGACCAGGGCCCAGCCCGGAATCCAGTCTGGCAAGGACAGCCAGAGGAGCAGCTCGTGGAGGAAGTTGGTGCCCTCATTGGGTGTCTGCGCAAGCGTGCCGACCCCGTCTTGAATCAAGGCAAGCATCAGCGATCCGTCTCCCCGATCACGATGTCGGTTGAGCCGATAATGGCCACCGAATCCGCCAGGAGCGTGCCCGGCATGAGATCTTCCAGAACGGCCAGGTTGACGAAAGAGGGGGCTCGCACCCGGCAGCGCGTGGCGACCTTGCCTCCATCGGAGTGCAGGTAGTGACCGAGCTCACCGCGGGGGTTCTCGATGCCCACGTAGGCTTCCCCCGGGGGCACCTTGATCACCTTGGGCACGTCGCCGATCACCGGGCCGGGTTCGATCTGCTCCAGGCACCAACGCACGATGCCGAGACACTCTTTCATCTCGACCATCCGTACCTGCGTACGATCCCAGCAGTCTCCCACGGTTCCCTTCTCGCCGGTGCCGAGGGGCACACCGTAGGCTCCGTCATCATGGGCTTGGCCGTACTCCATGTAGGGCATGTCCCGGCGAAGATCGAAGTCCACGCCACTGCCCCGCAGCATGGGTCCGGTCAAGCCGAAGTCGTAGGCCATCTCCTCGGAGATGACGCCCACGTTGGCCGTGCGCTGGACGAAGATGTGGTTCTCGATCAGTAGGTCGTAGTACTCCTGCCACTTCTCCTCGAAGACGTCGCAGAAATCGGCCACTTCCTGAAGCCAGCCGGGGGGCGTGTCGTTGAATACACCACCGATCCGAATGTAGGAGTAGGTCAACCGCGCACCACAGATCTTCTCGAACAGGGCCTGGATCCACTCGCGCTCGCGGAAGGCGTAGAAGAAGGGCGTGAAGGCCCCGATGTCCAGACCATAGGTGCCGAAGGCAACCAGGTGCGAGGCGATGCGGTTCAGCTCGGCACAGATCATCCGGATCATCGTGCCCCGGCGGGGTATCTCCAACTCGGGCATCAGGGCCTCGACGGCCAGGCTGTAGCTCAGGTTGTTGTTCATCGCCGACAGATAGTCGTACCGATCTGTGTAGGGCAGATACTGCAGCCACTCCACGTTCTCGCCGATCTTCTCCGCGCACCGATGCAGGTAGCCCAGGTGGGGTTGAGCGCCGGTCACCAGTTCACCATCGGTACGCAGCAGTACGCGCATCACGCCGTGCGTAGCGGGGTGCTGCGGACCCATGTTCACCTCGAGGTCGGAGGTGGCCACGTCCATGAAGAACTCGCGCTCGCCGCTCGACAGAGTGCGCGATTCATCGGCAGGCCGGATGGACGGCTTGCGCTGGTCTTGGGTCGGGCTGGTCATGGCGGCAGGGCTACTCGCAGGAGATGCCGTGGTACTCCTTGGGAAACTCGTAGTCCTTGCGCATGGGATACCCCACCCAGTCGTCGGGCAGCAGCATGTTGCGCGGATCCGGGTGGTCCTCGAAGGTCACGCCGTACATCTCCATGCACTCGCGCTCGTGCCATTGGGCCGCGCGGTACACCTTGGTGGAGGAGGGCATGGAGGGAGCCGCCTTGGGCAGCAAGCACTTGATCGCCAATCGCTGGCGGTGGCGCACGCTCAGGAGTTGGATCAGAACCCAGAGGTTCTCATCGTCGCTGCTGGGATCGGAGGCAGTCAGGTCCACGAGCACTTCAAAGCCAAGCGCCTCGTCATCACGACAGAACGTCAAGAACTCCACGATGCGCGACGGGTCGACACACAAGTAGGGCAGGCCCGAACGCCCCTTGTCCTTGGTCTCCTTGTCTGGAGAACGGGGTAATTCGACCGAGAGCAGGCCCGGTGCGTTTGCCACTGACAGGTGATCCGCGATTGCCTGGAAGTCCATGACTCTTGTTGCCTCAGGCCAGATCCGCGGGCTGCAACCGCGCGGGCTTGCGGATCACCGGGGTGCGTCGGAGCTTGTCCTGCAGAGTCATCAGTCCCTCAAGCAGCGCCTCCGGCCGCGGGGGGCAACCGGCGATGTACACATCCACGGGGATGATGCGGTCCACGCCCTTCATGACTGTGTAGCCGTACTTGAAATAGGGGCCACCGCCCGTGGCACAGGCACCCATTGCGATCACGTACTTGGGAGAGGGCATCTGGTCGTAGAGCCGCTTGACACGTTCGCCCATTTTGAAGTTCACGGTCCCGGCGACGATCATCAGGTCGGCCTGGCGGGGCGTGGCGCGGAAGGCCCCTGCTCCGAAGCGGTCGATGTCGTGGTGGGCAGCGCCTACAGCCATCATTTCAATGGCGCAGCAGGCAAGACCGAAGGTCATGGGCCAGATGCTGTTCAGCTTGGCCCAGTTGAGGAGCCAATCCACCCTCGTCGTCAGGACGTTCTCTTCAAATGCTTCTTCGAGGATTCCCATGGTCGGTTCTCGTCCACGCCCTAGGCGCTGGCCGCCTCTGCAGCCGTTTCGGTTTCGTGGGATTCATCCTCGTCCTCCTCGGGAGGAGAGAGCTCGTCCAGCGAGGGTACCGGGTCGCGGTGACGCTCGGCTGTCGGGACGTACTCCGGCCCGTCGTAGGAGAGAACCCAGTCCAGGTCTCCCTTGGACCAGACTGCAATCAGGCCAAAGAACAGGATGACAATGAAGAGCACGCCCTTGGCCACGGCCCACATCCCGATGTCGGGAGTGTCCAGAGCTTCCGTCAGGACCATGGCCCACGGAAACAGGAAGGTGATTTCCACGGCGAAGATCACATAGATCAGGGCCACCGTGTAGTAGCGGATGTCGAAGTTGATCCAGGAATCGCCGATCGTCTCTTCACCACACTCATAGACCTCCAAGCCGACCTCGGTCTTGCGCTTGGGCCGGAGCAAGGATCCGATGAACACGTTCACGAATACAAACGCGAAGCCCACGGCCGCGAACACCAGCACGTTGAGGTAGTCGAATTGCACTGGTGGGGGGGGCTTCCCCTATGGGGAAAGCGGTCGTGAAATGGGAAGTTGAGGGGGGGGCGTGGAACCCGTTCCAGCAGCCTGTCAGGCTCCAAATGGGGGCCTCGAGCAGGGATCTTGGCGGAGAGTCTAGGAGGGCCTGTCCGGGGGTGTCAAGCGAACCAGGACCCTTGGGATCGGGGCCCAATCGGAGGCCCGGAATAGGACCACGGAGGAAGCCTTGAGAGGGCTCTCCAGCCGCTCCGGCGAGTGGCGATCCGAGCACTGGGGGAAGCCAGAAATCCGACTCCAAACAGGACTCCTACCCTAGAAAGCAAGGCTCCAAAAGCGCCAATGAGTGGGTCCATATGGGCCCTAAGCGGGTGTTAATTGGGGTTCTCATGGCCAGGCTGCTGGTGTGTTGTCGCCAGCGGGGCCCTCAATAGCAGCAGGACTCCCCATGTCTCCCCCCCCCAGGTCTAGCAACGGGAGGGTCTGCTCCGTATCTTCGCCCGCCCAACTAGGGTGCTACCACCCACCCTGGGTCCCGTCGCTGAGCGGGCACCCTGAAACCAGTCGCTGCCGGCCCCTGACTCCCGGCACTCCCCTCGAGCAGGCCCCCCATGTGTCCCATGGACAATACCAAGACAACCTTTCTATACGGCCCCTCCGTCACCAAGCGCTTCAAGCGCACCCTGGCCCTCGATCTCACCGCCAGCCAAGAACACCTGGTCGTGGAGCGTGGATCGTCCCTGGCCCGCGGTTCCGTCATTGTGACGACCTGTGCGAGGGAGATGATCGCGTCCTCCAAGGCTGGCGACAAGTTGGACCACATCATCGTGACGGGTTCTGGTGGAGACCCCGCCCTGCACCCCGATCTGCGAGAGATCACCGAGAACCTGCGCATGCTGCGCGACAAGTGGTTCTCCCGGGCCAAGCTGTGCATCGCAACCTCGGTCACTGATCTGGAAGACGAGAATCTCCGCGCCAGCCTCACGAAGTACGACCGGATTTTCCTTCGGTACCAATGGGGAACGGCCAAGACCTTCGCCAAGATGACCGGCGCCAAGGCCACGCAATTGGGTGAGTTGACCAAGCGCCTACCCGGCTTCGACCACATCATTGTCGAGGCTTCGTTCGTCTCCGGTGGAGCCAACAACGCCGCTGACGGTGAGGTCGCCAACTGGATCAAGAAGCTCCAGGAGATCGCCCCCCAGGAGGTTCACATCCTCTCGGGCACAGCCGGCCAGCCCAAGCCCGCCAAGGCCGTCACCCCCAAGCGTCGCCAGAAGATCGCTGAAGACGTGACGGAGAAGACCGGGTTGACTGTGGTCTTGCACGACGAAGAACCCCTACTCGCCTGAGGGCCTTTCCGTCGTGACCCAGGCGCCCCTCGTCGAATTGCGAGCCGTCTCACGTCGCTTCGACGAAACCCTCGCCGTTGACCAACTGACCCTTGACGTCCGGGCGGGAGAGGTCTTCGGCCTCCTGGGACCCAACGGGTCGGGCAAGACCACGACCGTCCGGATGATCGCGGGACTACTCGCACCATCTGCAGGTGCGGTTCTCGTCCAGGGCGCCGACGTGGCCCAATCCCCTCTGGCCGCCCGGCGCTCGCTGGGATTCGTTCCAGACGGTGCCCCCATGTACCCCAACCTCTCTCCTCGCCAGCACCTGGAGCTGGTCGGGCGCCTGCACGGGATGGACGAGGAGCAGCTACAAGCCGAGGCTCTGCGGCTCCTGACCGTACTTGGCCTGGAGGGGCGCATCGACGAGCCGGTAGGCCGCTTCTCCCGAGGCATGCGCCAGAAGGCGGCCCTTGCCTGCGCCCTCCTGCCGCGCCCGGAACTCCTTGTCCTCGACGAGCCGCTCTCAGGACTCGACGCCCCCACGGCGGCCGTGTTCAAGGAAGTACTGCGTGCTTGGGCCGAAGCCGGGCGCTCCGTTCTCTACACATCCCACCTCCTGGACGTGGTGGAGCGCGTGTGTGACCGCATGGCCATTCTGGACGAGGGCAAACTCGTGGGGCTGGGGAGCTTGGAAGATCTGCGCGCGCGCGCCGGCGAGGAGGGCACTCTCGAACAGGTCTTCGGAGCGCTGACCCACAGCGAAGATCCAGCCCTGCAGGCACGTCGCCTGCTGGGCGACTAGGTTTCGATGGGCATGACCACTCCTCAGGGAAAGTCGGAGGCCGCCGCGCTTGCCGAGGCCGCCTTCATCGGTGCTCAATTCGTGTGGCTCATCGGCGTCGGCGGGTTCGCCTGGATACTTCGTGACGGCCTCGGTCCCGATGCCGTCGCAACCACCGGGGGAGCCGTGTTGGTCCGGACGTTCTGGACGTTCTACTGGGGCCCCGTGTGCTTGGCGCTCCTCGTCGTGGACGCCATCTGGTGGCGTCGACGCGGGCGTCTCGACCGCTGACGAAGAGCCGGAGTTGTCGTCACACGCGCAACGACACGACCAAGCGCGTGTCAGCCCGATCCGATCGGGGTGGGCTTGAAATCATCATCCACCGCCACCATGGTCACCTCGGCCTCGGTGACATACTTCTGCTCTCCACCGCCAAATCGTCGCTGCGCCCAAACGGCCACATGCACGGTGATTGAGGTGCGGCCTGTCTTGCGCGTTTCCGTAAAGAACGAGACGAGATCTCCCACACGCACGGGCGCCTTGAAGTCGACCTTGTCCATGGAGACGGTAACCACCTTGCCCAGGTGATGGGTGTGCGCTTCGATGGCGGCTGCCAGGTCGATCTGGGAGAGGATCACACCTCCAAAGATCGTGCCCACCGCATTGGTGTCGCGGGGCATCATCACCTGCCTGATGGCAGGCATCTTGTCGGAGGGGTAGGTCTCGGGGACTAGGGCGGTCATGGGCTGGGTTCAGTATGGAGTGCGCGCTGCGCCCAATCACCAATGCGGGCCTGGAGATCTTGCAGCTTGCCACTGAAGAAGTGGTCCGCTCCCTCAAGCTCATCCACCTCGACCCTGGACGCCAGCACGGGGAGGGCGGCTTTTACGTCCGCAGCTGTGCCAAATGCGTCCTCGCTCGCCATGAGGGTCAGCCCAGGACACCGGACGTCGTCCGCCACGGCGCAGGGAAAGGCCAGGACCGGCAAGGCAATCAACAAGACCTGCCGGATCCGGTCCTCATGGGTGGCCAGGGCCGCGGCTGTGCGAGCACCGAAGGAGAACCCGCCGGCCCAGAGAGGCACTCCACCGACCTCCTGTTCCAGCCAGTCGAGCGCCGCACGGTGGTCATCCACTTCCCCTCCCTCTCCGTGGAAGGTGCCAACGCTGGCCCCTACACCCCGGTAGTTGAGACGCAGGACGGCCAATCCCGCCTCCTGCAACGCCCGACCCGCCCGAAACACCACGCTGCTGTCCATGGAGCCACCGTGCAGGGGATGTGGATGCCCCAGGACGATTGCCGCGCGTGGCGGACCCTCGGGCAGCCAAAGGGCGCCCTCCAGTTCACCAGCCGAACCCTCAATGCAGACCTTCATCATCCCGCTACGGTAGGCTCGGCGGCACTCATGTGGAATCGCATTCTACTCATAGCCCGCACACACCTCTCCGGAGAGTGGTTGGGTGAGCGCGGGGCCCGATTGCCCATCGCGCCGATCCTGTTCCAGGCCTCACTGTCCGCCGTCCTGTGCTTGCTGGTTCGCGATCACCTGGAGCCCAGGGCGTTTGCCGTATTCGCCCTCTCTCTGCCGCTTGGACTGACAGCCATTGCGCTGCTTGGAGAGCTGGGTCCCCTGCTGCGCGCCGATCCTGCAGCCGAGTGGGTGGCTGCCCTTCCCGTGAAACCCGGTGAGCTGCGTGCTGCTCGCATCCTCGTCCTGGCCGTACTGCTCGGGGGCCTCGCCCTCGGCTCTCTCATCCCGGCAGCCTTGCTGGCTCCTGAACAGATGGTCTGGTGGGCACGGTTTGCACTTGTCGTCGGGGGTCTGTTGCAGACCCTCTTCGTGGGCGCCCTGCTGCTCTGGGTCCAAGCGGGATTGGCCGGCCGAGCGGAAGGAGTGTTGACCGCCATCCAGACCATCCTCTTTTGTGGAGTCATCGTGGGCCTCACCGCGGGCCTCGGCAACCTCCCCGACCTCCAGGAGGCCGTGGGCAAGGGCACCTTGGACGCCTACTACCCGCCGCTTTGGTTCACGGCGCCCCTGGCTCCGGACCCCACTTCATCGGGCCTGTGGCTGGCCCTGGCCGCAACGCTCCTGACCCTGGCCACCTTCGCCCTGGCCCCCTTTCCCCCCGCCCCCCGTGCGCGGCCCACGCGCTCCCCCCTCGGCATTCTGCTCTGGCCTCTGCGGGTCTTGGCGGCACGCTATTGGGTGCGACCGCGAGAGAGGGCGAGCTTTGAGTTCGTCTACCACGCCCTCCCCAGCGAACAGGACTTCGTCACCCGCGCCTATCCTCTGCTCGCCGTGCCGCTGGCGTTCTTGCTTCTTGGTGCCGATGGATCAAGTGCGCGGGACGAAGGCCTGCTTGCCCTCCTGCTCTTCGCGCCCGCCGTCTACCTGCCGCTCTTGCTGCTCTACGTACCCGCCACGGCCACCCCCGAAGCGCGCTGGATTGTGGACACCTGCCCCCTGGATACTCGCGACGAAGCCGCCGGCTCACGCAAGGCGGTCGTGATTCGGATGGTCCTACCGCTCTATCTGGCCTTGGGCGCCCTGGTCGCGTGGCGAGGCAACGTGGACCTGGCCATGCGGCTGACTCCCGTGGCATTGACCGCCGGGCTGCTACTCCTGCGAACCTCCTGGGATTTTTTTGCCGGAGCGCCCCCCCTGTCCATGGCCCCCAGTGAACTGGGCACGGCCTGGGACGACACACGTTCAGGGCGCATGTTCATGATTGCCATTCTCATGACCTTCGCGGCCATCGGCGCCTGGCAATTCATGCATTCGGTGGCGATGGCCTTCTCGATCCTTGCCGTGGTGCTGGTGGCGGACCGCCTGCCTACGCGCCACGACGCGCAACGAGAAATGCCTCCAGGTCCGGCGCCAGGGGGCAGTTGATCTCGACCGGACCGGACGCGGGGCTCTCAAACGCAAGGAGGGTGTTGTGCAGAGCCTGGCGCTCGTGCTCCAACTCCATCAGATCGGCTGCTGTCAGCTCGCCGTCGAGCGAGCGCTGGAACAGGGCTTCATCGGGGCCGTACAGCTTGTCTCCCACGAGGGGGTGACCCTGGGCCGCGAGATGGACACGGATCTGGTGCTGGCGGCCAGTGAACAAGTCGCACCGCACCAGGGCATGCCGACGATCCTCCGGCCCGACCTCCTCAAGAACCGCATAGTCCGTTCGCGATTCCAGGCCATCCACACGGACGGCCATCTTCAGGCGCACCGCACTTGTTCGTGAGGGGCCTATTGCCGATCGGATCGAGCCCTCATCGGGAGTAGGGACTCCACACACGATCGCCTGATAGGCCTTGCGCACACGACGACCCTCGAACTGCAGCATCAGCTGGGTATGGCCTGCAGGTCGCTTCGCGATCAGGACAATGCCGCTGGTTTCCCGGTCCAGGCGATGGCACAGGCGCGGAGCCATGTCGCCCCGGTTGATCTCCTCCTTGAAGTGCGCGTGCACCCGCTGAATCAAGGTGTCGGTGTAATGCCGGCCCGACGGGTGTACTGCAACGTGCGGTGGCTTGTTCACAACCACAACCTCGTCGTCTTCGAAGAGTACGTCGATAGGACCCATGGCGTCTGCCGAGAACTGCCTTCGGTTCTCTTCGGGGATGACCACGACGACGCGTGAACCGTGTCGCAACTTGCGGCCCGGCCTCTTTTCAACCTCCGGCTTGCCCTCCCCACGAGGACGATCGGGAGCGACTGCATCTACCAACACAAATCCTTCGCGGATCAGTTTCTGGATCGAATTGCGCGAGCGCCAGTTGATGCGTTCGGCCAGGAAGTGATCCAAGCGTACGACCAGATCGACGACCTTGACCCTGAAGTCGCTGGCATCAACAACCAACTCCACCGCCTCGGGCGGTTCAGTCAGGTCGCGATCGTTGGGGAGCAGGCCCATGGTGAAGACACGAAAAAAGGAGCCGCCCATTCAGGGGCAGCTCCTTTGTACTTGGGCAACGGCCCTGGGCGCTAGCGCGTGACCGTGCGGCGCCGACGGCGGCGGCGGTTGGGATCGTTCTTGCGCGTGGCCTTCTGGATCGTGCGCAGACGCTCGCGACGCTCACGACGACGGCGATCAGATCGCTTCTCGTGCCAGGTGCGGGCCTTGGCCATGCGGAAAATGCCGCTGTAGTTACACTGGCGCTTGAAGCGGCGCAGGGCGGCTTCCAGAGATTCGTTCGAGCGTACGGCGACCTTGATCAAGACGGACTAACCTTCCATATCCTTGTTTGTGGGGTGCGCTGGCAGGGGTGCCAACGCCGAATTGGGGGCGATTACTCTAGCGCCAACAGCGCCATTGGACATAGGGGCGGGTGGAAATCCCGCGCCCGGGCTGCCATTCTCCCCTCTCCGTGGCGAACTCCAGGAAGAAAAGCAGCCAGGTGCACCCTGGACAGGGGCCAGGGCAGCAGGGGATCCCCCTCCAGGGGCAGGTGGATCTCGTCACATACCACGACGAGGAGAGCCTCTACACAGTTCTAAAGCTAGTTCTCGAACCGGGTTACGACGCGCCAAAGGACCCCGACCTCTTCCCCTCCGGGCGCGTGACGGTGGTCGGGCGCTGGGCCAACCCCATGGAAGGGGCAAGGGTGCGCATGCTGGGCCAGTGGGGAAGGCACGCCTCCCACGGCAGCCAATTCGAGTTCGAGGTCCTGCAAACCCTGGTCCCCGTGGATGCTCCCGGCCTCAAGCGCTACTTGGCTTCCAAGGCGTTCCCCGGGGTGGGCAAGGCCCTCGCCGAGCGCATTGTCAGCCACCTTGGCACGGACACATTGCAACGCATCGCCGAGGAAGAGAACTGTCTGGTGGGTATCAAGGGCCTCAAGCCCGGAGTCGCCGCAACCTTGCGGGAAGCCGTGATCGCCCAGACCGCCCTGCACGAGACCCTCTCCTTCCTGCACGGCGTCGGGCTGGGACCCATCCAAGCCCAGGCCACGTTGACGCGACTGGGACCCGGTTGCGAGACCCACGTGCGCGAGGATCCCTACTGCCTGATGGGGGTTCCGGGCCTGGGGTTTGTACTCGCCGACCGGGTCGCCAAGGAGCTCGGCTTGGAGGACGACGACCCACGACGCCTGAGGGCCGCTCTGGTGCACGCCCTCGAACGAGCGGCCGATGACGGACACACGTTCTTGGCACAAGTCGAACTCCTGGAGACAGCGCGCGACCTGCTAAGGGTGCCCACCCCGAATGGACCCTTCGAAGACGCCCTCGACGCTCTTTGCCGTGAAGGGTTGCTGGTCGTGGACGAGAAAGTCTTCTCACAGGTCGAGGGCTTCGTGCCCGTGTACCTACCGCACCTGCACACCAGTGAGTTGGGGGCCGCCCGCAACATACGCAGGCTGCTGGCAGAGGGGCCACGCAGCGCGCTCGCCGACACAGAGGCCCTGGAGGCCGCCGAATCGGATGGCAATCTGGAGCTTCACACGGGGCAGCGGGAGGCGGTGCTGACCCTGCTCAGCCAGCCGGTGGCTCTGCTCACCGGCGGCCCAGGTGTGGGCAAGACCACGATCATCCGCTTCGTCGCCAACCTGGCAGAAGGAAGCGGAGCGAAAATCCTCCTGGCTTCCCCGACGGGCCGAGCCGCCAAGCGCCTGAGTGAGGCTACAGGCCGCCCCGCCAGCACGATCCACCGACTCCTGGGATTCGATTCGACCGATGGCGGGTTTGAGCACGGCGTCAACAAGCCACTCAAGGCGGATCTGGTGATCGTGGACGAGATTTCCATGCTCGACGTGGTTCTCGCCCATCACCTGTTCAAGGCGCTGGACAGCAAGACCCGGCTGGTCCTGGTGGGAGATCCCAACCAGCTGCCCTCGGTTGGCCCGGGCAACGTACTCGGTGATCTGTTGGACTCGGGCTCCGTCCCCACGGCGCGACTGACTCAGATCTACCGCCAGGCGGCCAAGAGCCAGATCGTCCAGAACGCCCACCGCATTCTGGGTGGAGACATGCCGGCCACAGATGGGGACCCGGCCGAGGGAGCCGACTTCTTCTTCTTTCCCAGTGAGGAGGCCGCAGCCACCGCCGACCTGCTCATGGATGTCGTGACGCGTCGCCTCGAAGATCGTTTTGGTATTGACTGGATCCAGGACGTGCAGGTGATCGCACCCATGTATCGAGGGGAGTGTGGGGTGGACGCACTCAATGATCGCTTGCGAGAGGCCCAGGGGGTCGGCGGGCGGGAGGTGGTCAGGGGCGAACAGCGTTGGCGCACGGGAGATCGGGTCATTCACACACGCAATGACTACGAGAAGGAGGTGTTCAACGGAGACATGGGTGTGATCCACACGGTGACCGGGGACGGCATCGTGACGGTGCGCTACCCCGAACAGGACGTGGTCTACAGCGGGGGCGAGCTCTCACAGCTGCGGCCTGCTTTTGCCATCACGGTGCACCGGAGCCAGGGAGGCGAGTTCCCCGTGGTGGTCCTGCCCCTCGTTCGCCAACACGCAATGATGTTGCAGCGCAACCTGCTCTACACCGCGGTCACAAGAGCCCAGCGCATGGTGGTGCTGGTGGGTTCCCGGCGGGCGCTGGCCATGGCCGTTGAAAACGTCCGGCAGGCAGATCGAAGCAGTGCGTTGTCTGAGCGGCTGGCGGCCGATTCCGACGGCTAGTCCGCCTCATCCGCCTTCAGGTAACGGCGGCCCGCCAGAGAGGGGGGCAGGCAGGTCATCTCACTCTTGGCTTCGGGGTCATCGTGGGCGTAGCGATAGCCTTTCCCGTAGCCCGCTTGCTTCATGAGGTCGGTGACCGCGTTGCGCAGGTGTCTGGGAACACCTTCAGCAGCCGTGCGCTGCACGTCTTCCTCCGCCTTCCCGAGGCCGGTGTAGAGGGCGTTGCTCTTGGGGGCCCGCGCCAGGTACACGGCCGCCTGCACCAGAGCCAGCTTGCCCTCCGGATACCCCAAACGCCCAAAAGCCTCTGCTGCGTCAAGGGTCACGCGCAGGGCGAACGGGTCTGCCAGGCCAATGTCCTCACTGGCCATGCGGATCAGGCGCCGTGCGAGGTACTGCCCATCCTCCCCGGCCTCCATCATGCGGGTCAGCCAATAGAGGGTCGCGTCCTCATCGCTGTTGCGCACACTCTTGTGGAGAGCAGAGATCAGGTTGTAGTGCTCTTCGCCGCTCTTGTCGTAGTGCAGATGCTTGCGCTGCAACGCCTCGCTCAAGAGCTTGTCGTCAAGGACACGCGGCACTCCGCCCTCCCTGTTCACCATTGAAGCGGCGGTCTCCAGTAGGGTCAGGGCGCGACGCGCGTCTCCATCGGTTGCGTGAGCGATGCGGAGCAGCTGCTCGGGATTGACCTTCAACGCAGAATCAAATCCTCGCGGATCCTCCAGGGCGCGCCCAAGAAGATCGGCAACGTCCTCTGGAGCCAAGGGCTCAAGCTGGAGCACCCTGCAGCGTGAGAGCAACGCAGAGATCACCTCAAAGGAGGGGTTTTCGGTAGTGGCCCCCACAAGCAGGATGTCGCCGCGCTCCACGTAGGGCAGGAACGCGTCCTGTTGAGCCTTGTTGAAGCGGTGGATCTCGTCCACGAAGAGGAGCGTCCGAGTGCCATTGCGCTTGCGCTCCTGTTCGGCAACGGCCATGACGGCCTTGATCTCCTTGATTCCCGAGAGCACGGCGGAATAGGGGACGAATCGACAGGTGGTCTTCGCGGCGATCAAGCGCGCCAGGGTCGTCTTGCCCACTCCTGGCGGCCCCCACAGGATCAGGCTCTGGGTCAGGTCCCCGGCCAGGGCCTGGGTGAGGATGCGCCCGTCCTCCACGAGATGCCGCTGACCGACAAACTCCTCAAGGCTGTGCGGTCGCATGCGATCCGCGAGTGGGGCGTCGTCAGGGGCCGGGCAGAGCGGGTCATCGCCTTGATCCGCGGGGGCTTCGAAGAGCTCTCTCACTTTGCCTGCGACCCCCCGCGTCCCGCAGCGAAGAGCAGAAGCGAAGCGGCAACGGTGACGTTGAGGGATTCCACCTCGCCTGTGATGGGGATAGTCAGGGGCTCAAGGCCTTGGCCGCTGTCGGGCAGGGCGCCGGTCTCCGATGCCACCCACAGGGCGGTGGGGCCCGCCCAATCATGGTCGGCGGGAGCCTTGCCGCCCCGGGTCGCAGCCACGACCTGGCGGATCCCCCGGTCCCTCAACTCAGCCCCGACCTGTAGCGCATCCGCTGCGATCACCACGGGCAGGCGCAGCAAGCTACCCATGGACCCGCGCAGCGCCTTCGCATTCCAGGGGCTCGTGCCGCCTGCCAACAGAACAAGGGCGCGCACTCCTGCGGCCTCTGCGGAGCGCGCCAGGGCCCCAAGGTTGCCGGGGTCCGCAACTCCTGCGACGACCAGCAGCAGTGGGTCACCTTCCAGATCAAGCTGGTCGAAGGTCAAGGTCTCTGGGACGGCAGCGAGAGCCATGACGCCCGGCGAAGTCTTGAGCCCGCTGGCCTGCTGAAGCAGTGCGGCCTCCACCAGGCTGCCCTCGCCGCCCAGAGACTCGTGGAGTTCGAGGCTGTCATCCCCCACGAATAGGCCCTCCAAGGGGTACCCCAACCGGATGGCATCGCGCACGAGTCGCTCACCCTCGAGCACGAGAGCTCCGCGCTCTCGTCCCGCGAGCACGGCCCGCATGCGCTTGAGGCCCGCGTTGGAACGCGAGCGAATGATCTGCCCATCGGCACACATGCTCCTGTTATATAGCATGGGTGCCCTCCATGGACGATGCTCCCCAACAGACCCAGCCCGGCCGAGTGCTGCGAGTGGATGCCAAGGTGTGTCACGTACAAGTGGAAGCGGGCGTCATCCAGGCCTCCCCCCGGGGGCACCTGTTCGAGAATCTCGAGGGCCGCAAGAACCCCATCGCCGTCGGGGACTTTGTGGACGTCTCCCTTGAAGGCGACCCGGTTGCCATTGAGAGCGTGCACGAGCGCCGCAACTATCTGGGCCGGACGGCCTCTTCGCACGATCCACGCGAGCAGATTCTCGTAGCCAACGCCGACCAGCTGTTCATCGTCAGCTCCCTTCAGGACCCCGGTTTCTCCAGCAACCGCACCGACCGCATTCTGGCCGCCTGCATCTGGCACGAAATCCCTGTGGTTCTTGTGATCAACAAGATCGATCTCTCCGGGGCCGGCGACCTGGAAGACATCCGCCGCACCTACGAAGCTGTCCCTATCGAGGTCATCGAGACCTGCGCCGTGGACGGCCGCGGGGTGGATATCCTGAAGGACCGCATGCGCGACAAGGTCTCCGTGCTGTATGGGCCGTCGGGCGCGGGCAAGTCCACCCTGATCAATGCGGTGCAACCCGGATTGAATCTGCGCGAGGGCAAGATCAGCTCCTATTGGAAGCAAGGTAAGCACACGACGAGCTACTCACAGCTGATTCCGCTTGAGATGGGCGGCTGGGTGATAGACACGCCGGGCATCCGCGTGTTCCGCCTGCACGGCCTGAAGCGCAATCTGTTGCGTGACTTGTTTCCGGAGTTCGAGCGCATCCAAAACAAGTGCCACTTCGATGGGTGCAGTCACGACCACGAGCCCGATTGCGGCGTGTTTGATGCCGTGGACCGGGGCGAGTTGGCCGCCTCGCGCTACGCGAGCTATGTGGAGATGCTGGACGAGATCGACCCAGACAACGCCTACGATCCAGCAGAGGAGGAGCCGCTCTAGCCGCAGACCAGCAGGCGCCAGGCCCAGCCGATCGTGAGGCTGAGGAGGAATGCCGTCCCCCAGCGTTTCCCGCCTCCCCCCATGAGCCTCGCAAAGGCGTCGTCCCCTCGACGGTGCACCTGCAGAACCTGCATGCAGAAGGCAAGGCTGCCAACCACGAACAGGAACCCGAAGGGCTGGATCTGCCACGACTCTACAGGCTGGCCGTGCAGTAGGAGTGCCGCAGCAGTCGTGGCTCCACAGGTTGGGCAGGAGAAGCCCAACCACTCGCGAGCCCCGCATGCAGGCAGGCCCATCTGCTCATGAGTCCCGAAGCCTCGCGGGTCGGGCTCCAGCCACATTCCCACGGCCAACCACAGCAGCGGAAGGGCTGCGGCAAGGCGGACGACCCAGATGTGTTGCGGGCTTCGAGCTTCCACCCCGTCATGGTCGACCGCCCCAAGGGTTACGTCAAGCTCTGAGGTCTAGTTGAAGTCGTAGATGTAGGACAACCGGAACTTGTTCAGGATGGCGTACGGCAGTTTGTGCAGGCCATTCAAGTCCTTATCACCGTGGTCTTCAAAGCCACCCAGCTTGGGGTCGCGCATGACGAAGAAACGGCGGGAGTTGCGATCGCTGACCTCATAGGAGCTGGGCTGGATAGCTCCTGCGATTTCCAGGTTCAGGTTGCCGGTGTAGAACACCCGGACGTTCTGGAGATTCTCTTCTTGTTCGCGCGCGATCTGTGCGCGGTGCTTATCACCGGCCTCGTCCAGAAATTCGTGTGCCAACAGCACTTCGTCCACGTTCATGTGCAGCAGGGGAGTCTCGATGCGCTCTTGCGAGCGCAGGTCGATCAGCGTCACATCCTGAACGCGCAAGAAGGTCTTGCGGTGCTCGTCTAGGAGCTTCGACAGACGTGTGTACTTGTTCTCGACATTGCCCTTGATCAGAAAGGCGTCCGTCAGGAAGAGGTCGGAGCAGAGGGTGAGCATGGGGGTGGGTCTTGGGGCGTGAGCGAGGTCCGCAAGGCGCCGACGAGGTAGAGGGAGCCTGTCACCAGGACCCACCCGTCCGCACCGGCTCTCGCCATCGCTTGGGCAAGAGCTTCACTCGCGTCGGGTTCGGCCAGGGCCTCGAAGCCAAGTTCACGGGCCAGGCCCGCCAACTCGTCTGCGAGCCAATGACGGCCGCCCTCGACGGAGGTGCATATCAACCTATCGGCATGGCCCTCGAGAGCCTTGAGCAGCCCCCGGGCGTCCTTGTCACGGGCGAGGCTGAGCACAGGCTGACAGGGCCCAGATAGGTCCGGATCGCCCCTCAGCGCCTCCAGGACCGCCGTCAGGCTGGTCGGAACATGGGCCCCATCGAGGACCAGCGGCACACCCTCCTGCCGTCTCTTCTCAAGGCGCCCCGCCAGGCGAGCCCCCAGGCGCACGGGCTCGGGCACCAACAAGTGGGCCCCAACCGGCTGGCCGTCTGTGCCTTCGAGACCCATGCCGCCCAACACATCGAGGCACTTCTCGGCCAGCTTCTCGTTTCCCTCCACAAGCCCTTCGAGGGGCCCCGTGGACGACAGCTCGCATCCGAGCTCCCGGGCACGCTCGGCGATGACCCTCGCGGGCCCCGGATCGGTGTCGGCCCGCCAACAGCCCACCGCGCTGACGCACGGCCTTCCCCTCTTCAGGATCCCGGCCTTCTCCCCGGCGATGGCCTCGCGCGTGCCGCCCAACACGTCGGTGTGTTCGAGGTCGATCCGGGTCAGAACGCACAGATCGGGCTTGAGAATGTTTGTTGAGTCCAGCCGGCCTCCGAGGCCCACCTCGACAACGGCAACGCTCACGCCGGCCGACTCCATGGCTACAAAGGCCGCGGCTGTGACCAGATCAAACCAGGTTGCCGCCGCCGCAGGAGTCTGCTCCGCTTGCGCGGCCGCTTGAGCTTCCAGGGCCTTCTCGATCCCATGGGCCAGAGCGTCGTCAGCGATCTCCTCCCCATCAATAACGAGGCGCTCATTCACACGTTCCACATGGGGCGAGGCGTAACGCCCGACGCGCAGCCCGGCCGCACCCAACCCTCCAGCGATCAAGGCGGCCACCGAGCCCTTGCCCTTCGAACCACCCACGTGCACGGCCCTGAAGGCCTCCTGGGGATTACCGAGGCGCTTCACGAGGTCCACCATGGGCCCGAGGTCCACACGCATGGCCCCCCGATCCGTGCGCTCCCAGTTGATGCGCTCGTCCAATCGCTCCATTACAGCCTTCAATCGCGGTGAGGGGCAGTCCATATTGAGACTCGTCGTAGGTGCAGGCGCCCCAGAACGGGATTCCGTTTGTGCAAGCTCCTGCGTCCTCATGGCCTACAATTGAAGTAGGCCAAGGCACTTCGTCGATGGAGGACCATCGTGCAATTGTTCCACAGGATCAAGATTTTCGTGTATCGCCAAGGCGATGCAAAGCCCGACTACCTGCTGCTCAAGCCGGAGCAGGGGATAGAAGGTCTATGGGGTCCGATTCAGGGGGACCTTGGCCTGGGTGAGCAGCTTGAGCAAGCCGTACGCAGGCGCGCTGCTGAGGCGACCGGAGTGCCATGCCTCGGACCCGTGATCGACCTGGACCTCCCCAGCCGCTGGAGCCTGGGCGATGAAGAGGTGGTCGAGTGGGCTTTCGGATGCCGTCCGGCCCAAGACCCGGATCCTGCGCGCTTGAGTGAGGGGTGGGCGGAACACCGCTGGGCCGATTTTGCCCTGGCCTACCCGGCCCTGGGATTCGAGAACGACCGCGAGGCAATGATCCGACTGCACACGCTCTTGGGCGCGGCCTGACCCTGCATTCGCGAACAGCTGGGGGGGCTTCTCAGCCGAGCAGTGGCAGCAAGGGGTACTTCTTCCCCAGGACCACCTCGTGCGGGGTCTTGAACCAGTGCTCGATGATGGACCCATAGACGGAGCGGAAGTCCGTGGTGGACGCCAGATCACCAGCGTCCAGGTCTTCTAGTGATGGGTGCTTCCCATAGAGTCCGCCCTTCACTGAAGAGCCTAGCAAGAACATGGGCCCCGCCTTGCCATGGTCCGTTCCCTTGGAGCCGTTCTCTTTTACGCGGCGCCCGAACTCGGAGAACACCAGGACAAGGGTGTCTCGTCCTGCAGGGCTCTTGCTGAGATCGTCCATGAATGCACTCAAGGCCGTGTCCAAACTCTCCATCAGAGAGTCGTGACTGCCGCGCTGACCTGCATGGGTGTCAAAGCCTTTCATCTTCAACGAGAAGACACGCGTCCCCAGACGCCCGTGGATCAGGGCCGCCACATCACGCAAACCTCCGCCGAGGCGGTTGCGCGGATACTCCACGCGTTCTCTGTAGAGGGCGGCCGCCTTTCGAATGGAGGCGCTGGAATCGTGAGCGTCGTCCAGGACAGAGCGCAGGCTGGCCAGTGCCTTGTCACGGCCGGCATGCTTGGGCTCTGCGGGCTTCTTGGAGTCAGCACGGGCCGCCCCCATGCCGTAGGCCAGCTCAACCTGCTGCTTCCCGAACCACTTGTAGACCGTGGGTGCCTGAAGGGCAGCCGAGGGGTGGTGGGTCGAGTACACCGAGTAGGGAACCTCCCCACCCAGGTGCACCACCAGATTTGGGTGGTCTTCGGTATCCCAGGCCGCTTGAGCCAATTGACCCACCCAGCCCTCGCCACTGATTCGGCCCGCGCGCCGTCCCGTGTGCCAGACCTCCAAGGCCCGGAAGTGAGAGCGGATCATCTCCTCGTATCCCACACCCTCGATGATGGCCATGTGGCCCTCCTCGTAGTGCCGGTGCAGTCCCTTCAGGTTGTGATGCATGCCGCGGTAGTCGTCGAGAGGCAAGACATCCCCCTTCATCAGACGGGTTGCCTGACGTGCAGCTGCATAGCTGTCATCAGCGAAGGGCACGATCGTGGAGAGGCCATCGTTGCCACCAGACAGTTGCACAAGAACGAGGGAGCGCGGAAAGGGTGTCTCGTCAGAGAGTCCCTGCAGTCCCTTGGCGAGGGGAGTCGCAAGGCTCATCCCACCCAGGCCATAGAGGCCTCCGGCAAGGACCTGACGTCGTGCTAGGAGTTGTTGCATGGCGCGGGTCATCCCAGTTGGGCCTCCGGCAGGGACAAGATCAGGTGGGCGAGGCGGCGCAGCACTTGCTCTGCGGCCATGGTCTTCTTCACAAGGGCGCCGGGCTCAATTCCCTGGGCCTCGCGATCGGTTCTCAAGGCAGCTACGAGCATGCGGCGAGTTTCGAGAGGGGCGTCGATGGCGAGCAAGCTCGAGCACATGAACTCCACGATTTCCCGGTCACTGCTGGCGCCCGACCGGAACAGGCGCGCACCCAAGCTGATACGCGGGTGGTGCCCACCCGACCCGATGGCACGGGCCACCTTGGCCATGAGGTTCCCTTGGTTGCGAGACTTCTTTTCCTTCTCGACCTCAGCACTGGCCGTCATCATTTCCCCGTCTCCCATCATCGCTTCGTCGAGCGGGAACTCCGGGCCCATGCTGGCCATCTCCTCCTCCGTCAACTCCATATCATCCAGAGGATCAACCAACATCTCTCCCGCCCCGATGGTCCCAAGCAAGACGCCGGCGAGGTTGGCCCGGTTCATGAGGGTGGCGGTTGTGATCCAAGCCGGACCCTCGTTCCAACCCTTGACGTTGGGTGGCTCGAAAAGGCTCATGCCAAGCAGGCCAGCCCCGCGGACGATGAGCTCACCGCGCACATCGGCACCCAGTCGCCGGCAGGCCCCAACGAGGTAATCGATGGGTGAACTCACGCGAGCTCCCACGATTTCGTCTCGGTAGAACTCCGGGTCGAGCAGGAGCTTCTCCAACATGGGCCCAAGCTCGTAGTCCGCTTCACGGAGGAACTCGGCGTAGGCCTCCAAGCGCTCCTGGTCGGGCGCCGCGCCTTCGAGGTAGGTGATGATGCTGCCAGCCACCCAACGTGCGCAGGCTGGCTGGGCAAGCAGGATGTCCACCACATCGCGCCCGTCGTGACGCCCTTCCACACCCAGAATGGTCTTTGTCGTGAAATCGTGTGCGCGGGCATTGAAGACAAACTCACGCCTGCGGTCGATGCCGTACCCGGTGAGGGCCCGCGCGACTTCTCGGATGTCTTCTTCGGTGTAGTTCCCTTCGCCCAGACTGAAGAGTTCCATCAGTTCCCGGGCCAGGTTCTCGTTGGGGCTGTCCTTGGTGTTGGAGGTGTTGTCGAGGTAGATCAGCATCGCCGGGTCGCGAACGACTGCGTGAAGCAACTCACCGAAATTGCCGAGCGCGTGTTCACGCAGGAGTTCGTTCTGGTCGATCATCAACTCAGCCAAGCGCACCTTGGTGGAATCACTGGTGAAGAACCCGTGCCAGAACAAGGTCATCCTCTCGCGCAGGGGCGACTGGCCCTCAAGCATGCGGCTCACCCACCAGTTCAAGAACTCCTGGCCCTGACGGCGGTTGTCGTTGCGCAAGCGGTTGCGCTCTTTCCGGCGCTCTTCCTCATCACCGCCCTTCAGCATCTCCATGTCCGGTTCAACGGGGCGAACCACGAAGCGTGGTCCTTCGTCCTCCCCCCGGATCAGGTGCCCCACGAGCATCTTCTGGCCCGTCCGGAGACCACGGCGCACGTCGAGGTTGTGCGCCCCAAAGCCTGCCCTGTTGAAGAGATGCTCTACGGCCCTGGCGTCCCAGGCGGAATCGGGCTTGGATTTGAGGACTCTTAAGTCGAGCGTTCCCCGGTCCTCCAGGCCGTCAACGGACTGGCCCGTTACGGGGCTCGTGACAAGAAGGGCAAGGAACGTGAGGTGAGGTAGGTACGGCATATTCTTCATGGGGGTCGGTGTCGAAACCCGACAATCGCACGGTCTGCAACCGCCTCAAGAGTCCAGGTTCCGAGACTTCCAATCTATCTTTCAGGGGGTAATCCGTGCACTTGGACTCTCTGGCTCCCCTCTGGCGCCGATCCAGGGGGCCGGGGACACGGCCTGAGGGGCTCCTTTCCGCCTGAACGATGTCCATAATGCATACCCATGTCCGCCGCCCCCCACGACCTGCAGTCCTTCCTCCGACGCTTGCGCTCCGAAGGGGAGCTGGTTGAGGTCCAGGCCGAAGTCGATCCGGATCTTGAGGTCGCCGAAATCCACCGACGCGTGATCGCCGCGAATGGTCCGGCCCTGCTCTTCACCAACGTGCGCGGAGCGACATTCCCCCTGGTCACCAACCTCTTCGGTACAGCCCGGAGAGTGAGCATGGCATTCGGAACGCGCCCTGAAGAGACCATCGCTGCGGCGGCTCGACTTCCTGAAACCTTGCTCCCACCGACTCCGGGCAAGCTCATCGCTGAACGCGGACTCCTCGCGCAGTTGGCCCGCGTTGGTTTGCGCAGGCGTAGGAGGGGAGCCGTGACCGAGGTTGTGACGGCCAAGCCTGACCTGAGTTGCCTCCCAGCTCTGCGCACGTGGCAGCGGGACGGCGGCCCATTCATCACCCTGCCGCTGGTCTACACCGAACCGGTGGGTGGTGGACCAAGCAACCTTGGCATGTACCGCTCTCAGGTGTTTGAGGACAACGCCGTGGGCCTGCACTTCCAGATTGGCAAAGGGGGCGGTTTCCACCTGAGCGAAGCTCACGCGCAAGAGCGACCCTTGCCGGTCAATCTACACGTGGGTGGACCGCCAGCTTTGATGCTTGCGGCTGTCGCACCCCTGCCCGAGAACACGCCCGAGCTTCTGCTGGCGAGCCTGGCCCTGGGCAAGCGCCTGGCCATGTGCAATAACCCTGCGGGCCCGCTACCCCTCATCGCCGAAGCGGAGTTCTGCTTGGTGGGACAGGTCCAGCCCGGGGCACATCGGCCCGAGGGTCCCTTTGGGGATCACTACGGATACTACTCCGAATGTCACGACTATCCGTTCATGCATGTGGATGCCCTTCTTCATCGACGGGATGCTGTCTTTCCCGCAACGGTGGTCGGTAAGCCGCGGCAGGAGGATTTCTTCCTGGGGGACTACTTGCAGGAGCTGCTCGCGCCGCTGTTCCCTGTGGTCATGCCCGCCGTGCGGGATCTCTGGAGCTACGGTGAGACCGGCTACCACTCCCTGTCCGCCGCTGTCGTTCGCGAACGATACAAGCGAGAGGCCATGGCCTCCGCTTTCCGCATTCTGGGCGAAGGCCAGCTGTCTCTTACGAAGTTCCTGCTTGTCACCGACAGCCAAATAGACCTGAGGGACTTTCCCGCCACTCTTCGTCACGTCCTGTGCCGGGCCGATTTCCGCACCGATCTCTTCGTATTCGCCAATCTCTCCATGGACTCTCTCGACTACGCCGGGCCCCGGGTGGGCGAGGGCTCGAAGGGAGTCTTGCTTGGGGTGGGCGAGCCAAGGCGAAGCCTGCCGAGTGAGTTCGATGGCAAGCCCGGAAAGCCCATCACCGCCGTGCAGGTGTTCACAGACGGCTGCCTTGTGGTTGAAGGGCCGCCACATGCCAAGGATCCGGAGGCCGGGGAGAGCATCGCCAAGGATCCTGCTCTTGCCGACTGGCCCTTGGTGGTGCTGGTCGACAACGCCGAGCAAGCGGCCCGCAGTACAACAAATTTCCTTTGGACCACGTTCACCCGCTTCAACCCCGCAAGCGACATCTACGCCCACTCCGTGGAGTTGAACCAGAACCACGCTTCGTTCACGCAGCCGATCGTGATCGACTCCCGAATGAAGGCGGGCTACCCAGAGGAGCTGTTCTGCGATGATTCCACGCACGCTCTCGTGGCCAAGCGCTGGAAGGAGTACTTCCCTGGTGGAGGCGTGGAGATGGGCGATTCAGCGGGCGGGCACCTGGACTAACGCACGGCCATGCGCTCCTGGTGACGCTCCATTTCCTCAACCATGCGGAACTGCACCTGTGCACGGTCGAGATTCTGGCCCGGGCGGTCAATCTTGAAGTAGACGTCCCCCGAAAGGTGGTCGGCCAAGAACCGCATTCCAATCGTGAGGGTCACGAGGCGCGCGGAGAAAGGCATCAGCTCGCGCTCCCTGGGGGTCAGGAATTCGGCGGCGCTTTCTAGATAACCAGCGACGAGGGCGTCGTAGAGGTCGAGGTCTACACCCGCCCGATCAGTATCCTGCTCATCCTCGTCACAAGTGGCCGCAGTGAATCGCACCAGATCTCCAAAGTCATACAACGAGTACCCCGGCATACAGGTATCAAGGTCCACGACGCAGCGTGCATGCCCGGTGTCCTGATCGAACAGGACGTTGTTCAGCTTGGTGTCGCCATGGACAACCCGGGCAGGAAACTCGTTGGCGGCCAGGCAGGCCTCGACGACTCCGACCTCCGTTGCGTGCGCACTCACAAAGTCCAATTCGCTTCGGCACGTGGAAACGCGCCCCATGACATCAGCTTCACGTGCATCCCCAAGCTGTTCGAGTCTGTGAGGCGAGCTGAAGAACTTGGGCAGGGTCTCCCGTAGGTCCATCGCATTGAGCCCCAGGAGCCGGGCCTGAAAGCCCCCAAAGGCGCTCGCAGCCTCAAACGCCCGATCTGTGGATTCGCACCGATCGAACGACTCGGTGTTGTCGATGTACTCGTACGTGCGCCAAGGCCCTGACCGGTGCTGCAGGAACGGATGCCCGTGGCGAGTGGGCACCAAACGAAGAACGGTCATGTCTCCCGAGTGATCCTTCGCTCCAACCTGCAGGTGGTGCGTCACCAGTTCGATGTTGTGCATCAGACCTGGAATGTCCGTGAACACGCGATCGTTCATGCGCTGGTGTATGTAGCGCCGCTGCCCATCACCACAAGTCCAGGTGGAGACGTAGGTGTCGTGGATGTGCCCGCGCACGTGGGCGCGCAGGCCTACGAACTCGCCCTCTGTGGCGAATTGCCTGGCGGCATGTTCAGGGCCGGCGGTTGAGTCGGAAGTCAAGCTTGTTCCTTCGCCGTCGCAGGGCTGTGCGAGAGCATTACACCTGAGGTCTTGTCCGTCGAGGGGGCTACTGCGCGTTGGGAGCGGAGGCCCCAGGTTCACCGAAGTTTACGTGAAAATGGAGATGCTTGGAGTCCTGATACTGGCCGAGGTTTGTCAAGACTCGAGCGCCCCCGTGCTCCAGGTTTACTTCTGCCGCAACGTGGCGCACCACCGCCATGAGCTCTATCAGGAGGCTGGGGTCGCAGTCACCCAAATCCGCGAGAGAGGGCACGTGCGCCTTTGGGGTCACGACGATGTGCACAGGCCAAAAGGGGCGCGTATGGTGGAACGCGAGCACATCGTCCGTCTCCAAGACAACCTCGACCGGCGTCTTGCCGCTCAGCACTTGGTCACAGTAGAAGTCGTCCGGCATGGATAAGGGTTGGGCTTACGGCCTAACGGAAGCGAACCGAATACGCATAGAATCCTCGTCGATGTTCCTCGTTGCCAGCATTGCCCTCTCGTTTGTTGCACAAGAACCTCCCGCCGAACCCGAGGGCTCCCTTTTTTATCGCGACGGTCTCTGGGCAGAGGGGCGGGAAGGCCTCTCCCGAGTGCGCCTGAAGGGGCGCTGGATGCACGATTGGGGGGATCTTGACCCCAATTGGCGTGATAATCCGGCTGAGTTGGACCAAACCCGCCGCCTTCGACTGCTACTGCAGGGAGAGTGGAGCCCGCAACTTGCATTCAAGACCCAAGGCGAGTTCAAGGGAGGAGACCCGAGCCTGCTGGAATGGTGGCTCGATTGGAGAACCCCAGCTCGCCCCGCCGTCCGCTTTGGGCATTTTCGCGAACCCTTCGGTTTGGACGCGCGCACGTCTTCGGCGCACCTGACCTTTGTAGAGCGCGCCTCGCCCACGCAGGCGCTTACCTTTGGTCGCAACCGGGGTGTGGAGGTCCACAGGTCAGGTGTCCCCTTCAGCTGGGAGGCGGGGGTGTTTCGAGAGTCTGTCGGCATGGCCGATGAAGGCCTGCTGAACAATAAGGCCATCACAGGCCGCGTGATCTGGTTGCCCCTCAGAGACGTCGAGGGGGAAGAGGTTCTTCACTTTGGGCTATCAGCTACCTACCGGGATACCCAAGCTGACGGGATCCGCCTTTCCGCCGATCCCGAGGTTCATCTCGCCCGCAATGGAGTAGACACGGGCCTGGTCGCGGCGGACAGCACTTCAGGCTTGGCGCTTGAAGGCGCCTGGCAGCGAAAGGCACTCACCATGCAGGCCGAACTCCTGTTCGCCAATCTGGTACGGGCCGATGGAGCCGATGCCGCACTCCGTGGCGGCTATCTGCAAGCCAGCAGGATCTTGACTGGTGAGAGACGAAGCTACCGCGACTCTACCCATTCAATGGGCCGCCTACCGGTTGCCCAGCCGACTCTCGGCGGTGGTGGGCCGGGAGCATGGGAGCTCGGGGTTCGCTATTCCCAAACGGACCTGCGCGACGGCTACGTTGATGGTGGAGTGATGGACAACCTCACCCTCGGACTGACCTGGCACCTCAACTCCGACACTCGTTGGATGGTGAACCACGTACAGACGTCCAGCGACGGAGACCGGGCCGGCCTGCTACTGATCCGACTGCACTCGGGGTTTTGATACCCGGGGAGGGTCTCTAGCCGTCGCTGCGGAAACCGTAGAACTCGGGTCGCTCCAGCTTCGGTGTGGCCCCAGGCCGGATCATGAGCGTGCGCACGGCCCATAGATCCCTGAAGATCCGATAGCGCAGGGCGGTCTCGTCGAGGTACTTGACGCCCTCACTACCACCGGTGCCTGTCCTGGAGCCAATAACCCTCTCCACCATCCGCGCATGGCGCTGGCGGAAGATGAGAAACCGCTGCTCAACTCTCACCAGTTCGTTGAGCACCTCCCTGGGCCAAGCCAGGAGAGGAAGTTCTCGATAGGTCTCGATGAAGATCATTGCTGCACGGATACGTGCGATGCGAGCACCACCCTCGTCCTCGCTGGGACGCAGGAATTTCTCCGCGGACTTGGCTTCCCACCGATAGCGATCCTCCAAGTTCTCATGGGCCGCGTCGCCCTCCATGATGGACTTGGAGTACTCGAGGTTGGCTTCGACCTCACCTTGATGGGCAGCGAGATAGCGAGAGATGAACCTCTCCAAAGCCACGTCTGCATCGGGATCTTCGTGCGCCACGCCATCGATCGGAGTACGTAACAGCCAAGAGTCAATGGCGTCCCTGAGGCTCGGGCCGTCCTTCATCTGGCCCGCGACCCGCTTATATGCAGGACCTTCTGATCCATCGGCCTCTCGCAGGATGTTCATGTGCCAGTCTTTGTCACCCAAGGGGACGCGGTCCCGATCGTCGAGCCCAAATAGGATTTCGATCTGGCGCATCTGAGCGCTCTGCCCACCACTGGCCGGCATGAGCTTCTTGCGGAACTCCAGATACTCCCGCGTGGGCAAGGTCTCCATTACCCGGAAGTGATCGGCGGCCACAGCCAGAATCGTGCTGATCCTGCGCAAGCTTGCCACAGCCCCCGAGAGTTCCTGCTCTTGGACAAGGTCTCTCCCAAAGAGGTCCCGTGCCGAGTTGAGCTCCCGCAGGACGAGTTGAAACCACAACTCGAAGACCTGGTGGACGGTGATGAAGAGGACTTCATCGTTGCTGGGATCGGCAATATCTTCGGGAAGCCCACCCTGCAAGGACAGGAGGTCCTCGACGTGGATGTAATCCCAATAGGTTGTCGGTCGGGGGTGCGTCATGGTTGCTGGTGTCGCGATCTCAGAGATCCGCGCTCAGCATAGGGGGCTCACGCTCCCGCGACCACCGCAGCAAGGACGGGGCCCCTCAAGCCTCGGGGGGGGGCGTACTATCCGTCCAGACCTCTCTGCAGCTCGATAGATGCAGGAGAGGCGTCGAACCCGTGCGATCGGGGTTGCATGGATAGAGGATAGTCCCCCCAACCCTCACCTGCGGCCCACCAGGCAGCCGACACCTCGGCCCTGTCGAGGGCATCCAGGAAGCCGGGCAGCAAACGTGACCACTGTTCGGACTGAACCGGGAGACCAAACTCGCCCACGAAGCCCTTGGCCTGGTTTTCACTCAGCCATGTCAGGAATGGCTCCAGCCGCGCCGTGAACCGAGAGGGAAGTGTCGGGTCGCGCTCAAGCTCCTCTTCATAAGAGAGCTCGTACTCGCCAGAACCATCGTGGTCGAAGTAGCAGTGCGCTTCGTAGATAACCGGCCCCTTGCGCTCGCTTATCCACGGGCAGCTCGGGTTGACCTGGTTCCAGTGCATGGAGCTCGCCCAACGGTCTCCCGAGACATACAAGGGCGTGTCATCACCGCAAGACCGGATCGCCTCGGCGGCCGCTTTCGATGCCTCCACCCATACGCCGGGACCCAGGTCGTGGGGCTCGTTCATCAGTCCGTAGCCCGCGATTTCGGGAAGACCGCACAGGGCATAGGAGATGCGGGCCCACAGGTCCGCAAAGTCGTCCTTGGTCAGGGGCACCCAGCCATTGCGATCATGCCCGATATGGCACTCGACAGGGCCGCTGTCCAGAGTGCGTACGTAGCGACCATAGTTATGGAGATCCAAGATGATCTTGCCGTCAACTCGGGCCGCGAGGTTGGCTTGGAAGCGCAGCTGCTGGATCGCATCGGGGTTCAACGGAGCGCCAAGCACGGGCTGAATACGCTCCCACCGGAATGGTATCCTGAATGTCCGAAACCCCTGATCCGCCAGCAGGTCATAGGTACGGGCACGGGTCTGAACGTAGTCGCGGCCGATCTTGCCTGGGTGCTCGGCGCAGAACCCCGGTAGCAGCGTCCCGAACTCCAAGCCTGCGATGTTCATCGCTCTCGGTTGGGGCTCCACGGTCTTGGGCGCAGAAGTAGCCCGGGGCTGAAGGCGAGGCTCCTGCCGTGAAACAGAGGGGCGGCGGCTTCTGAGGCCACGTTGGGGGTCGGAAGGGGCGGGGTCCATCTCGTGGCTATCGGCAGATCAGGATATCAGCTTGAGGCTACCCCTGGGGCTCAATCAATAGCGGGTACTACTGCTACGACCCTTCTCTCGGGCCTCAGAGAGAAGAGCCCGATAGTGGTGTTGAGCCTCGGAGTGTCTCCCTGCGACGCTGAGCGCGTCGGCGAGACGCATTCGCAGACTTCGACTCTCGGGGTTTTCCTTAACGGCCGTCTGCAGCATGTCCAAGGAGCTCGTGAAGTCCCCGACAAGGGTCAGGGCCGTAGCCAAGCGCCCCGCAATGTCCAAGGTCGGAGGCTCGGCGGCGCGGTTGTACAGGCTGACCATCCACATCAGGCGCCGCGTGTCGCTATCCGTGCGACGTTCCGCACCCAAGAAAGCATCGAGGAAACCTGCAAGGAGACGCCAGTCGTCGTTGCCCTCATCAATCATGTGGCCGTATTCCACCAGCGACAGGTCTGCTTCACCGGCCCAGGTCATGGTCTCTGCAAGAGAGATGCGAATATCCACATCGTAGGGGTTTTGAGCCAAGAGTTCGCGATAGATGCGCTCAGACTCGTCGTAACGCTTCTCCCAGGTGAGCAGCTCCGCCAACTTCAGCTGGAATCCACGGTCGCTCGGGTTCTCCTGCAACATCTCGCGAATCAGATTCTCGGCAGCTGCAAAGTCCTCAAGGGCAGAGTAGATGGACACCAGCTCCATGCGCACGGCCAGATCCTGGGGAATCGCAGCATATTGCCGGAGAGCCTCATCGGGCAGGCCGACCTGAAGCAAGAGACCGGCGTACTCCTTCCGCGTCGGAATGTCCTCGGGGAACAAGGCCAGGGCACGGCGGAACCGGTCAAGGGCAGCGAAGGCATCCCCAGACGCCAGCGTATTACGAGCTTGCAGCACCTGGAACGTCAGGAGGTCAGTGGGCTCGGCACCCTCTTGGCTGATGCGTGACACCCAATGCTGACAGATGTCCTCCGCCTCTCTATAACGGCCCGCGAGGGTCAGAGCACTCGCCAGGGCCATTCCCATGTCGGCATCGTTGGGGTCTTGGGAGGACAGGATACGGCAGACACGCACAAGCTCGGGAAAGCGCTTGCTCTCCTCAAGGGCGTCCTTCAGGAGCAGCAGGCGCCTCTTGTCAGGGAGGTCATCCGACAGGGTCTCGGTGAAAATCCTATCCAGATCCTTTGCGTTGACCGTCTCCATACGCAGGGCCAGCTCTCGCTTCGATCCAGCCAAGAGCAGGTCGTCATCGTGAACCTGACGGAATACACCAATCGCTACCGGGGAGAAGATCGCCACGGCCAGCGCGCCAGCCAGGACCGGCCGCGAGAACGGGCGACGGGGACGCTCGTGTTCGAGGCTCAGCCCGGGGCGCAGGCTAGGTTGGCCGCCCAGGTCAAGGAGGGACTGCAGCAGGCTGCGACCCTGATCCTCAAACCCATCGAAGGTGAAGACGTACTCCGAAACCCGATGCGGAGGCCCGGTGATGACACGTGCGATAGTGGACCTTGCCTTGACCTTGATCGGCCCAATGGGGCTCACGATCTCGGCGTCGAAGACGGTGCCGTCTTCAATGGGCTTGGCCATGATGCAGCGCATGGCGCGAATGCTCAGGTCGCGGGTGGTGCAATGCACCTCTTCGTTACCCACTCGCATGATGACCGGCAGCTTGAACTCCTCGCGGGTGACTTCGCGATCCGAGAGGTGACCGCGGACACGGACTCCGGTCTTACGGTTGCGCTCGAACACGGAGTACCACGGAGCCACTGCAAAGCGCTGGGCGATTCGACTGGCAGCATCCAAGGCCTCCGGCGTGGGGTCAACAAACTCCAGGCCATAGCGGTATAGGTTGGGTGCTTGGGCACCCCGGTGCGCCTCACCTTCCCGGTGGGCGGCATAGCGGATTACGGCCTCAGCCTTCATCCTATCGCCGTTGACGATGACCTCCACGATGCCACGCACGTTAGTGGGGAGGCTCGAGTACGCCACAACGCCCAGGCCTGAATCGCTCAGGTCCGTGGTGACGCCGATTCCCTCGAAGACCTTGCCCTCGTTGTTCTTGAACTCATAGCGCACGGGCAGGTTCAAACGATGGCGGTAGATAGCCCGCTTGGAGGCCGGAGCCATGGCACAGCGCAGATAGGCCACGGCATAGCGCGAGTGATGCAGGATCAGGAAGGTGGCGATGCCCAAGCCCACCAGGTCGAGCTGAGGGTCGAACAGCAGGTGCCGCACCCATCCATACACCAAGCTGCACCACAGAGCGGAGAGCAGCAGAACCTGGGGCATGATGTGGGGAAGGGTCGAGCCCTGACGGCCCCCACGCTTGTGCGTCACGACGAACTTGGCTTTCTGCTTGGTGAAGGCCGCCCTCCATGTCGAACGCATCTGAGTCCAGAAGTTCGCCATGTTGAAGAACTCGATCAGATCGTAGTTCGTGTACCCACGGTAGATGACCCGCAAGGTCAGCATCATGGTGCCCAGGTAGGTCAGGAACACGGCCGCCAGAGTGGGGGTGATCTCTGCCACCGGAGCCACACCGGAAAGCAGCATCATCACGGGCGTCAGGTAGAGCGCCAGGCGCGGCACGCCTCCAGCCCAGTGGATGATCGACGCGAAGTAGGTCAGGCGCTGCCCAATGTCCAAACCACGAATGGTCAGAGGGTTGTCATACCGGAGGATGGAGAGGTTGCCTTCCGCCCACCGTAGACGCTGAGAGTGGTAGGTCGTCACGTCTGAGGCACCCTGTCCAGCGATCAAGCGCTCGCTCACGTAGACCGTGCGCCAACCGTGGGCAGACATGCGAATACCTGTGTGCATATCCTCGGTAATCGTCTCGGTGGCGATGTAGCCCACTTCCTGGAGAGCCTTGCGGCGGAAGACAGCCGCACTACCGGCGAAGATGACGGAGTTGGTCGCGTTGCGTCCAGGCTGAATGACCTTGTAGAACAGAAGGCCCTCATCCCAGAAGCGACCCTTCTCGTAGTTGACGCGTCCCTGGAACGTGTCAAAGTTCGAGAATGCGTGGGGGGACTGAACCATGCCCACTTCCTCATCGCGGAAATGCCCGACCATCTTCGTGAGGAAGTTGGGCTCAGGAATGTGGTCCGCGTCCAGAATGGCCACAAACTGACCATCGGTCTGGTCGAGGGCGTTGTTCAGGTTTCCGGCCTTGGCGTGCAGGTTGTTGTCCCGGGTGATGTAGTGGACGCCCAACTCCTCGCACAGGAGCTTCATCTCTTCCCGGTTACCGTCATCCAACAGGAACGTCCTGTGGGGGTAGTCCATGGCCAGGCAGGCTTGCAGCGTGCCCCTCAGGATGGAGATGTCCTCGTTGTAGGAGGGCACGAAGACGTCGACCTCACCCTCTTCCAGAGGCGGTTGCTCGGGGGGCTCACTGGGATCCCAGACCTGCATCAGGAACAGAAGCAGGGAGACGGTACCCCAGATTTCGGCTAGGTAGAGGACCCAAGATGCCGCTGTGGCATAGGTGCTGGAGTGGTTGAGCGTGTAGAGCCCTCTGTAGACGAGGTACCCGATACACACGACCGAGCACAGAACCATGAGGGACTGACGAATCTTGTTGGTCACGGGGTGTTCTCGCTGGCAGGCAAAAGGGAGGGGACTTCAGGCATTCTTACGACTCTGCTTAACAGTACCCTAGGATCATGCATTATCGGTGCAGGGACCTAATTCTTTCATCACACCGGACTTACTGCCTCCACATGTGCCCTATTGTGACACAGCCTTCCCTGAAAGGGATCAGGAAAAGAATCAAGTCCAGTGCCCTATCAGTCCGATCCACGGTCTCGTTCTGACTCATCCCCACACAGATACCGCCATGCGCCTCCGATCCACCCAAACAACCTGGTTCCCCGTCTTCTTGGTTCTTGCGGCCTGCAACCCAGGCGAGAAGGAGTCCACTTTCGCAGAGCCCACCGCTGGACCGTCTGCGGTCCAAGACCGAGACCTCGAGGCCTCGGTCAATCCTCAAGCGGCCATACGGCCAGCGCGTTTCGGCATTCAGGATCCCAGCACACCGGCAATCCCCCAGGACGACACGCCACTGCGCACGGACGAGCAGGAGCTGCTTCTCCGCTCGGCACGTAACGCTGTTGCGCTTGAGAACTGGACTGAGGGCATTTCTCTCTTCGAGTCCTACCTCCTGCAAGTCCCCAATGACTACGGCGTCCGCATGGAGTATGCCGGCCTGTTGGTACATGAGGGACAGCTCTCACGAGCCCGGGAGGCCTTCGAGGAAGTCCGCGTTGGACGGCCGGAGGATCTCGACCTGCGCCGGAGCCTGGCCAACGTCCTTATCATCGGTGGTGAGTACTGGTCCGCCATGGAAGAGCTAGAGGCCATTCTGACCGAAGACCCCAACGACGTTACCTCTGCCGCAATGCTCGTGCGTGTCTACTCCTGGGTGAAGGACTTTGAACGCGCTCAGCAGATCTATGACCGCTACCTGCGCAAGCTTGACCCCTCCAACGAACAAGACCAACTGCTTCTCGCTCCGGTGCTGCTCGACATGCAGCGCCCCTCAGAAGCCCTGATCTACCTGGAGAGGCTCCACCGCCGCTACCCCATGGAGGTCGAGTGGGTCACCAACCTCGTGCTCTGCTACCTGCAGACCGGGGATCTGGATCGTGCTCACCGGCTGGTCAGAGAAATGACGGAGCTGCAAACACAGCGCACCCAGCCTCGAATTCACCTGGTTGACCAACTCCTTCTCGTCAAGAATTACAAGTTGGCCATGCAGGTCAACCGCCAGGTGTTGGACGTGGCTCCCACGGACCCCATCGCCCAATTGATGAGTGCCCGAATCCTGCTGGAAGCCTATGACGTCAGCGCCGCTAGCGATGCACTGACACGTCTAGACAGCACCCTGGGGAACCTTCGGGCCTTTCAGCTCGCACAAGCGCGCTACTTTCAGCTGGTCGGCCGCTGGGTGGACGCTCAGGGTATCTACGAGAGCCTGCTGCTCAAGCACTCGGACGACTACGAGGTGCGTCTGCTCATGGCCGTCCTCCGCCGCGAGAAAGGCGATGCGGAGTATTCCAAGGCCGACCTGCGCAAGGTCCCCATGTCCAGCCCCCTCGGGCCGCGCGCACGTGTTGAGCTCTCCAATACGCTCATCTCTCAAGGACGCTACGAAGATGCTGCCGCTGTATGCCAATCCGTCCTGGCCCAGCGGCCCAACTATCTTGAAGGGGTTCTGGGGCTGGTCCGCGCCCATCTCAAGCTGAAGGCCTACTCCCAGGCCAGGGCAACATGCCAACGCTACATCGACAACCATAGCAACGATCCCTTGGCCGTCGCCCAGGTGCAGTTGGCGCTCGCCAAGACCCACTTACTTTCAGGCAACGCCGTTCTCGCGACACGCACCTATCGTGAAGCGCTCGAAAGCCCCATGACGCACACGCCTGAAGCCTTCTACGGCTTGGCCGGCGCGCGCCAATTGGGTGGAAACCGGGATGGTGGCGAAATGGCCTTGATGTCCTCCACTGTGTTGGCTTCTGGTGAGGATATTCGCCTGCGCGTCGAACTGGCCAAGTTGTCTCTGGGTGACTACTCCTGGGATCGCGCCATTGGCGAGTTGCGCAACGTGCTGCAGTGGCAACCTGACAATGCCACGGCCCTCGTCCTTCTTGGCGAAGCCTACAACCAGAAGTTGAAGGCCGGCTTTGTTGCGGAGCCAGCGAAGGTCTTTACCGCTGTTCTCGCACGTGACCCGAACAACAGCCGTGCCCGCCTAGGTCTGGCCCGCGCGTTTGTCATTCGACAGGAGTTTTCCAAAGCCATCGCGGAGTACGACGTCCTGATTGCTCAAGATGCGTCCTACACCTACGTCAAGCGCGAGCGCGCCCGCACGCTCTATTGGAATCAAGAATACGACGCCTCCTTCGCCGCCTACGACGAACTCCTGGCCGGGTTGCCCACAGGGGCCTATCCGGTAGACGTGTTCGGCTCGAACGCGCCTGACGCTGGTTTGCGTGCCGGCATGGACTTCGAAGCCGAGCTTGAGGTTTCCGAGGGGATTCGCCTCGAGCGCGAAGTGAAGATAAACATGTCCTGGCGTCCGATGGTTGCCAAGAATGCACTAGAGCAGCTCGTCGTGATTGAGCCCGCCAACTTGGAGGCGCGCTTTGATCTGGCCCAACTCCACCACAGGGAAGGGCACACGCAACTGGCTGCCCAGTCCTACCGGGAGCTGATCGCCCAGGTCGCCGGACACAAGGAAGCCGAGATCGCACTCCAGGGAGCCGCCCTCACCACACGGCCGAAGTTCGTGCTCGACGTTAGTACCGAAGACCGCAATGGTCGCTCCGGCCTGACGCTGATGCATGAGAGCAGCCGCATCGGAGACATCATCTTCCCCATGGGTGACGCCGTTGACTTCTTCGCGGTCGGGCTTGGGCAGCGATCCTATGACCGGGTCGAAAACACACCCCTTAGCGCCAACATTCTACGTATCCGTGGATCCAAGGGTATGGGCGAGCGGACGGTGGTGCGCGGTGCCATGGAGGCCCCCCACTACAACGTGTCGGACGACGCATTCAAGGAGCGCCTGCTGTTTGACCTCGGAATCAAGCACCGCACCGTCAACGAATTGACTATCGACATGGCCGTCTTCGCCGACAACGTCGCAGAAAACAGCGTGACCATCGCCAACGACCTGCACCGTACCGGCGCTCGCATGGGTGTTACCAAGAAGCACAGTCGCGCCGTCGACTATGGTGCAAGCCTGATGTTCGCTGACTATTCCGATGGCAACGCGCGCTTTGAGATGAACCTGTTCGCAGCGTATGAGTTCACGCCTGCTCCGCAAAGTCTGCGCGTCCTGACCAAGATCGACACGCTCGACTTCTCGAAGAAGAGCGACGACATCACCATCGGTGAGGACTATTCGTTACACATCATCCCCTACTTCGCGCCCTCGGGCTACTCCATCTTCTCGACCCAGCTTGACTGGCGCCACCAATTCGGTGAGTACTGGTTCACGGGTTCCCCTGATATGTGGTACGGATCCAGCGTCCGCCTGGCTGTGGACAATAACGGAGCCGGCTACACCGAGCTTGGTGTCCAGGCTGGATATGACTTCAGTGAGTGGTTTGGAATGAAGTTGAACTCGCGAATGCTTCGATCCTCCGAGATCGACGTAACCGCCAGTTCACTCCTCTTCACTATCCGTTGGCCCTAGGCCGACTCCGCACTCACAAAAGGAAGCATGCCTTGAAGGTGGCTACGCGAGTTGTCCTCCTGGCCGGGGCGTTGGCCGGGGCGGCCATCCTTACACTGCGAACCGTTCAGTCCATGGGGGGAGGAGCTGATTCCGCCACCTACCGGGGAGTCAGCCTGGCCGGGGCAGAGTTTGGCTCCCAGGTTCCGGGGTTTGGCGCCTCTGCGCCAGGCGTGTTTGGGGTGGACTACACCTACTGTACGCCAGAGACCATGCGCTACTTCGCGCAGTTGGGTGTGACCCATTTCCGCCTTCCTGTCAGATGGGAGCGGCTCCAGAGTGTTCCTGGTGGAGACCTCAACAACGTTGAGTTGGGACGCGTCTTGGAGACGCTTGACTCCGCAAGCCTCCATGGATGCCGGGTCGTGTTGGATCTCCACAACTACGGGCGCTACTGTCGCGGGGAGAGTCGGTATCCCAGCGGACGGATCGTCGGTGTGCCGGCCACGGATGGCCTCGGCATCACGCAAGAGCATCTGGCAGACCTGTGGTGCAGACTTTCGGACCGACTCCGAGACCATCAGGCCATTGAAGCCTTCGCCCTAATGAATGAACCGCACGACATGGGCCGAGCGGACTGGCGCAAGATCTCGCAGCACGTGGTCGATGCACTGCGCTTCCGTGGCGATCGCACGACCCTGTGGATTTCGGGTGACGGTTGGTCCCATGCCCATGACTGGCAGAGAAACAACGGGTCTCGAGCCTGGATCGTTGACCCCTTCGATAATGTCGTCTACGAGGCGCACTGCTACTTTGACCACGACTTCAGCGGAACCTACCAGTTGCCCTTCGCCGAAGAACTTCTCCGGGATGACGCTGTCCTAGACCGCGGTATCTCGCGCGTAGCTCCTTTTCTGGACTGGTGCAGACGCAATGGGGTACGAGGCGTAATTGGAGAGTGTGGCATCCCCAGGGACGAACCCCGCTGGCTTCCCGTTTTGGCAAGCCTCCTGAGGGGAGCCGCAACACGAAAAACCCCCGTCTATTACTGGGCAGCCGGAGAGTGGTGGGGTGATAACCCGCTCTCGGTCCAACCGAAGGACGGGGAGCAAGCCGCCCCACTGCGCGTTCTGCTTGAACGATAGGCCTTCAGAGAGTTCCTCTCAGGATGAACTCCCGGCGGAAGGGTCCCGAATTGCCCGGTCCGTAGAAGCTCACGGGCACCCGTGCGCGCCACTCGACACCCTCGGGTACCGTTTTCCAAAGGACCTCATTGATGCGCATCCGATCCAGGGAAGCCGACTCGAAGGGCCAAGGGAGGGTTGCTTGAGGTGACCAGGGGCCCTCGATGATGAACAGCCCCTTCTCCTCGTGGGGAAGGTCCCAGGTGGACCAGCCTTCGTCTTGAACCCACCTGAGATTCTCCTCCACCTGGGCGCGGCCCATCCGAACTACGGCCCCAAGTTGCAACGGCGCCACGGAAAGAGAAGCCAACCGGCGCACTTGCTCGGGTTCACGTAGATCAACGGCAAAGCCTGCAATAAGAACAGAGCGCGGAGGGCTTGGAGTCAAAGCTGCCGTGCGCAACAGCACCTCTCCCGCTTCGGCTAGGATGAGGCTCTCGCTGACAACGGGGCCCCCACGGCGAAGTTGACGCTGGACACGGATAGCTTCAACTGCCGGATGTTGTGTGCCGGACGAGGAGACGACCTTGACAGAGTAGTAGACCCACGCTGATTCGCCATCAGCATCGGGGCTAGCGGTGTCGGGAAACAGATGTTGAATCCGCCCTAGTGCGTTCCGCTGGATGCGGGCACTAATGCGGTCAGCTTCTGATGTGGGCGGGCGCACGCCTAGCTCCGTCCCCGTGTCGGGCAGCGTCCGATGGGGAAGACTGGAGGTTCGAGCCCACTCTGCCTCCCCGCTCAGGTCCGTCGACGCAATCGCCCCGGGCGTGGGAGGTGACAGCGGTGCCAACGGGTTCTCTGAGCGTACGGACCGGCTACTTCCGCAGGCCGTAAGAAGAACAAGAGGAAACAGTGTCGCGCGCACAAGCACGCTCCGATCCTACTGTCCCGTGCGGTACGCCACCATGGACCACCCAACGTCCTCCTGGAGTGTTCCCAGCTCGGCCTGGCCCAGGTGGGTGCCGCCAAACCAGTCGCCATCGGCATTCAGGTTTGTGTAGGTGTAGGTCCACAGCCAGTCGTAGTCCTCGTAGCGCCGGGCGACTGTTATCTGGCTGTCGTTGACGATGCCGGTGAAGCACTCACCATCAGCACGCTTGGCCTCAAAGAAGCCCTGCATGGGCCCGCTCATTTCCTGGGTGATCTGATAGATGCCACTCTCCGTCATCCCCGAAAGATAGGAGAGCCCTCCGGTGGCCCAATCCAGCGTGTGGTCGATGTCCCACACGCCGTTCAGGTCGTGCTGGGGGAGATTCATGATCTTCACCATCGTCACCGTCTCCAGCTGATTGGGCGCGGATCCCACCCGATAGGTTGCGTCACCAGCCGCATGCCCCCAGCTGAATTCCCAGACAAGCGTATTAAAGAAGAAGTTGGTGCCGTTCCAGTTGTACTGCCCCTTCAGCCGCACGCCTCCGGAAGCGCCCGTTGCTACAACGCTGACGGCCTCCGTAAACCCCCCATCGCCGTCCAAGTCGAGGTAGGCCTTAACACCCTGGCCACTATCCGAGAAGGTGATGAACAGCGTGCGGCAAGACTGCACCCCGGCGGGGGGAGTCCCCTTGCAGCGCGCATGCATGACCCAGCTGCCGGTCATGGTCACGGGGCCACCACCGCCATCTCCTCCTCCGCCGCCACCGGGATTATCCAGGTTCACGGAGGGGCCACAGGCCGCAACCCAAGGGGCCAAGGCGATGGCCAGAGCCAAGGCCGAGCGTCGGGTAAAGATTCCCATGCTCAAGGATACCGCCCTCGGGAGGCGCTCCTCGGAGCATCGCACAGTGTGGGAAACGGATTCCCTATGGGCAGCCCAGGGGGCCGCTCGGCCCCTTTAGCGTGGGGGCGACTCCACTCAGTTCGTGAACATCACCTGAAGGCCATCCGATAGGTTGCTACCGCTGATGCCGTTCTTGTCTCTGTACCAATACTGGAATTGCCAGATGCTGCCGGGAAGGATGGTCCCCGGTCCTGGCAAGGTGGTGTTGTCCATGGGATAGAACACGATTCCAGCCTGATTGCTCTTCAGCACGTCGAAGCGGAACAGCTTGGCCCCACCGACACATCGATAACCATCGCCAACGGGCAAGTAGGTCGGGGCCGACCCATAGAAGAACAGGCCGAATTCACCGACAGGCAGGCTCTCGCACTTCAGGGCAAGGTCGTTGGCTTGGAGGCTGACTGAGCCGGCGTTACTGATGAGAGCTCCTCCTCCAACGGAGTTCGGTGACGTCGTGCAGAAATTCATCGAGCCCGGATCGATGCGATACATGTTCCCGTCAGAGAGGCTGACAAAGTACGGCGTGCCGTCCGGCTTGTGCATGATGTTCGCGGGGAAGGACGCGCCCACCGAAATAGGAACCCGCAGACCATCCTCGGTGTATTCGACGATTGAACCGGAATTGGGCGCAAAGCCCGTGGACGGGTCGAATGACGCGGCGAACTCCGCCACGGCCAGTCGTCCATTGATCGGATCGTAATCGAAGCTTGTGGCCAGGTTCAGCCCCGACACCTCGACACTGATCGCGCTTGGCCCGTCGATGGTGTAGATCTTGGAGAGCCCCGGTAGATATGGGAACCCGGTCATGGTGCAGACCCGTAGTTTCTTGCCGTCCCAGCGCATTCGGGTTGGAACTGCGGCGATAATCGGGGGCCCCACACTTGTGGGGTTTGCCTCCCCGGGAATATCTGCGTAGACCGAGAGGGTCCCTGTTCCGAGGTTGTAGCGCAGGATCGCGCTCGCCCCCGCGTCCACGATGAACAGGTTGTTCTTCCGGCCCAAGACCATGCTGTGCACCCCGCTGTAGGAGTATCCCTGGCTCTGCATGAAGCTCTTGACCGGAATCAGCGTCGCCGCATCCGCAGCTGTTAGTGCCGGCGAGCCGAGTGACCACGGAGTTGCCTGCAGATCAAAGTGCAGAATGGTGGAATCCAGAATGGGGTCGGCGTTCTGGCCCAGCGCGACGTAGAGCTGGTCACCCGTGAGGGTGGCGTCGCGCGGCCCTGAGGCGAAGCCGGCAACCATGTTCGAGGGCAGGCCGGCCACAACGGTCTGACGGTTGAACGTCACATCTTCCAAGAAGGTCACGCGGCCGTCGTTGATGCCGGTGCCGGCCTCCACAACGAGGAACCCCGAGCCTATTGAGGACCCTTGGAGGGCGTGCATCCCGGCAGCGCTCAGGAAGCCGGAGTGGTTCGTGATGGTGACTTGGGCCTGGAGGGTGCCCACAAGGGTCACGGCAAGCGCGAGAGTGGTGATTTTACGGGTCAGCATGATCTTCTGGAGGGGTGGGCACCGATGGCCTAGGGAGGAACAGCCCGCGGTGGATAGATTCGTCTCAGACAATCTCATCTTTAGACACCTCGCCCACAAGGCTGCATCTGTAGCTTTTCTTAGGAGTGCCCATATTGAGACAGTTTTTATACGGTCTCATGGTGGGACACCCGGGTGGCCCCTCCAGAGGCTCTGATTCTCCCTTGGCTCGCCCCGGCCCGATCAGTCCGTGAACATCACCTGAAGCCCATCGGACAGGCTGTTGCCCGCTCCGATCCCCTTGTCCCGGTACCAGTACTGAAACTGCCACACGGAGCCCGGAATGAAGGAGCCGTGCTTGTTGAGCGTGGTGTTGTCCACGGGGCAGAACGCCACGCCCGCCTGGTTGCTCTTCATGAGGCCCAGACGGAACAGTCTGGGCCCGCCCACACACCGATAGCCGCCACCCAGGGGCACCATCGTGGGCGCAGAACCGTAGAAGAACAGGCCGAACTCGTCCACCGGGAGATAGTCGCACCGAAGTGCGAGATCGTTGGCCAAGAGGCTAACCGAGCCGGAATGGCTCATGATGGCGCCAGCGCCAACGGAGTTCGCGCTTGTCACGCAGAAGTTCATGGAACCAGGATCGATCCTGTACAGCACTCCGTCTGCAAGGCTCGTAAAGAACGGTGTCCCGTCAGGCTTGTGCATGACCGCCGTCGGAAAAGCTGCATCAACTGAGATGGGCACCCGGTCTCCCGATCGAGTGAACTCCACCACGGATCCCGTGTTCGGGGCAAAACCCGTAACCGGATCGAAGGAGGAGGCCAACTCGGTCACGACCAAGCGATCATTCTGCGGGTCGTAGTCAAAGCTCGTCACCAAGGTGAGGCCGTCCTGCTCGACGGAGAGCTGATTGCCTGCATCAACCGCGTAGATCTTGGCCAGACCCGGAAGGAACGGGAAACCCGTCAGTGTGGACACACGCAGGGTTTTTCCGTCCCATCGCAG
>PVBE011472190.1_pt1 | contig 64390 bp, 59 predicted proteins | sample 1631181 | NCBI WGS metagenome assembly PVBE01 (sample SAMN08397723, study PRJNA350692) | Marine metagenome, whole genome shotgun sequencing project. | isolation source: water | place: Pacific Ocean | collected 2012-04
GTCGGCAAGGTACGCGAGTTCTGGGGCAACGTGCCCCAGGTGGTGAAGGCGTATTCGTGGTCGCGCTGCATGGGCGCCGAAGGCATCGACGAGGGTTCGAGTCTCTCGGTGCTCGCCAACAACTACATGGAAAAGCGCATCTTGAAGATCCGTGGCATCACCAAGTCCCATCCGCACATGACGCAGAGGCGGATGGAAATGACCCGCTACAGCCTCGAGAAGATGCGCGAGGATACGGGCGTCGGTTGCGTGGACGTCCAGGCGCGGATGACCGACTTCGGGATCGACGCCCCGTTTCTGAGCCACGAGCCGCTTCTGCTCCCGGAACCGTTGACGCCCGAAGCGGGCGAGCTTTGGTCGAAGGAGGACATCGATTATTGGTGCGACGTGCTGGAACACGTGGTCGCCGAGGCCTACGAAAACTCCGAGATCGTCAAGACCGCGCCGCACAACCAGGCCGTCCACAAGATCAACGCCGAGGCCCTCGACGACCCCGAGCAGTGGGCGATGACGTGGCGCGCATACCAGCGCAAGCAAAAGGCCCGAAAGAAAAGCAAGAAGGCGGCGACCACGGCGCGCCAAGCCGCGTCCTGACGGCTTGGGGCTGAAACCTTATTCGCAAGGCGGCGGCCCTCTAGACCAGATCGTGGTCGGTTGGATTTGCGTAGGCGCGGTCCGCCGACCACGTGAATCTGGTCTAAAGTTACTGAAATCGAGCGGATTCACGCGGCTGATCGGAACCGCATTGCGATTCCGATCATTTGCGATCCGCTCTTGGCCGCCGCTTTTCTTCATCCGATGAGACGCGCGCCGTTCAGGGATTCCCGCCCGCCCGCGGCGCGAGCTTGAGCCGGCTCGCGCGCTCGGTATTCAGCGCGTAGGCCGGCTCTCGCCCGGCGATGATGTCGGCGAGTTGCTCGACGGAGGTCATGGACTGGGTGAGCATTGCGTCCGGAACCATGGCCGCGGTGTGGGCCGTGGCGACGACGTTGGGAAGCGCGCCGAGGCGCACCGGAACCACGTCGCCCGCTTCCTCGCCGCCGGTCTCGCGGCCGACGTCGAGCGCGGCGCCGGCGATACCGCCGCTCGTCAAGACCTCGTAGAGCGCGTCCTCGTCGACCAGCCCGCCGCGGGAGAAATTGACGAAATAGGCGCTCGGCTTCATGCGCGCGAAGGTCTCGGCGTTCATGATGTTCTCGGTCTCGTCGCTGCGGACCGCGAGCAGGATTACGAAATCCGCCTCTCCCAGCAACCCGTCCAAGGTCGTCGGTTCGACGCCCTCGGGCCAGTCTTCCACATAGAGGTCGTGGGCGAGGATGCGTATCTCCATGGCTTGCAAAATGGCGGCGAGCCGGCGCGCGATGCGCCCCATGCCGATAATGCCCGCAACCTTGCCCGAGACCTGGACTCCCATCCCCAGCTTGGGGATCGCGCCATCGCGGTAGGCCATGACCTGTTCCGGCACTTTGCGCGCGAGATTCACCATCTGGGCGACCATGAGCTCAGTGACGGCGGCCACGAATCCCGGCACCGCGTGGGTGACGAGGATACCCAGCTTTGATGCGGCCTCGATGTCGACGCCGTGCATATCGACCGATCGCCTGAGGAACGCCTTGAGCTTGGGAAGCGCCGCGAACAACTCGGCGCTTCCCGCCGTCAGGCGGTCGCAGAGGATGAAATCGCACGCGCCCGCCGCCGCGATCGCCTCAGCGGTCGTCGGTCCGCGGTCCTGGGGGTTCGTGATCACCTCTCCCAGGCCTTCGAGCCGGGCCAGGGCCTCGGCCCCGAAGTGCAGCGTCCGAAGATGCTTGGGAACGGTCAGGTAAATGCGTGCCATCGCTTGCCTCTGCGTCATTCGTCGAAGCCATATAGGCGGGCGGGGTTGTCTACCAGGATCCGGCGGCGAACGGAATCGTCGGGCGCCCAGCGTGCCACCAGGTCGGCGAGATCGGCGTCGTCGGGAAGCGGCCGGGGCGCCGACGTATGCGGCCAATCTGTCCCCCAGACGACGCGGTCGGGCGCGGCCGCGATGAGGGCCCGGGCCATGGGGTCCACGTCGGTGAACGGCGCGCGGGCGACCGAAAGGGTCTCCGCCCACGAGATCTTGACCCATGAGACGCGATCGCCGACGAGGCCGATGAGTGCCCGAAAGGTGGGATCGTCGAGGCCCCGGTCCGCAGGCACGCGGCCCATGTGGTCGATGACCGTCTCGACCGGGAGCGCGCGGAGCCGGGCTTCGATGGCGACGAGCTCGGACGCCTCGGCGACGAATATCTGGATGTGCCAGCCGAGCGGTTGGATGCGCGCGGCCAAGGCCTCGAGGGCGTCCAGGGAAAGGCCGTGGCCGGAGTTGATCCGAATGCCGCGGATCCCGGCCGCATCCAGGCGCTCGAGCGCGGCCTCGTCCACGTCGGGCGGAACCACGGCGACGCCGCGCACCCGCTCGCCGATCTCCTCCATGGCGTCCAGCATGCACGCGTTGTCGAAGCCGTAGACGCTCGGCTGAACCAGGACCCCGCGCGCGACGCCCAGGCGCGCATGCAGTCTCTCGTACGCGCCGGTCCAGGAATCCGGCGGCGGCTCGTACTTGGGCGTGGCGATCAACGGGTAGCGCGGACGCGGCCCGAACACGTGGGCGTGGCAGTCGCACGCCATCTCCGGCAGGGGAACGCTCGGCATCTTCGCGCTCGCCACCCAAGGGGGACGATCTTCGCTCATGGCTGCATCCCTTTCCCGTTCGAATCTTGCGCGCCGTCGTAGCGCACGTGCAGGATTTGGGGTCGAAGGACGGCGATGCGTTCGTCCAGCTTGGGCAGCCCGGCGCCCTCGCCCAAGCTCTCCGGGTTGAAGGTGGCGATGCGCATTTCCGATCCGAGCCCCTGGCGTTGGCGGCGTGCGGCACTCAACCGGCGGCGTCGCCGCCGCCGAGGCACGTGCGGATGAAGGCGGCCATCTCAGGCGCGTCCCACTCGGCGACACCGACGACCCGGATGACCTCGTTTCCTCGCCGGTCGATCAGCAGCGTCGTCGGAAGGTTGGCGACTTTGGCCTCGCGGAGCGTGCGTCTTTTGGCGTCCAGGAGCACCGCAAGGCCGGCAATATCGTGCTTTCGGTAAAAGCTTTCGACGATCTCGGGTCCGCCGCGGTCCTCCGACAGTGCGATCACGTCGATCCCGTCGCCCGCGATCTGTTCGCGGAGGCGGTCGAGCGCCGGCATCTCGCGCACGCAAGGCCCGCACCAGGTCGCCCAGAAATTGACCACCAGACCCTTGCCGGAATAGTCGGCGACGGAGCGCATCGCGCCCTCGGCATCGACGAAGGCGGCCGTGAGCGGGCGCGGCGGATCGGTGCGCTCGAAGCTCGCGAACCGGTCGCCCCCCGGGGCGCACCGCTTCGCTTCAATGCTTGCATGCCACGGGGATTTCCACAGAATGAGCCCCCCCGCCACCAATAGGGCGACGATCAAGCCCATGGAAACGATTCGGCCCCTCGCCGACTTCATCATGACCGACTTCATGAAGATGATGTGTTCTTCCACGATCCCGCTCGGTGAAGCGCGTTGACGACAAAACGGCGCAAGAAGGCCTCCGGCAAGGGCAAGAGCGCGATCTGGGGCGGCCGCTTCCAAAGCGGCCCCGCCGACGTTATGGAGGCGATCAACACCTCGATCGAATTCGACCGGCGGCTTTACGCCCAGGATATCGCCGGGTCCCGAGCCCACTGCGCCATGTTGATGGATAAAGCTATTATATCGCCCAAGGACGGCAACGCCATCCTTGCGGGCCTCGAGCGCATCCAAGCCGAGATCGAAGGCGGAACATTTCGATTCGAGCGCGCGCTCGAGGACATCCACATGAACGTCGAGGCACGCCTCGCCCGCTTGGTGGGGCCGGCCGCGGGACGCTTGCACACCGCGCGCTCGCGCAACGACCAAGTGGCCACGGATTTGCGGTTGTGGGTGCGCGAGACCCTCGATTCCCTTGATTTGCGGCTCACGCGGTTACAGGCGGTGCTGATCGATCACGCCGAGCGCCACGCCGCGACCCTGATGCCGGGATTCACCCATTCCCAGGCCGCGCAGCCGGTCACCCTCGGCCATCATCTGTTGGCGTACGTCGAGATGTTCGGGCGCGACCGTGGCCGCGTCGCCGATTGCCGGCGCCGCGCCAACGAAAGCCCGCTCGGCGCGGTCGCGCTTGCCGGTACCGCGTTTCCCATCGACCGCCGGGCGAGTGCGCGCGCGCTCGGGTTCGACCGCCCTTCGGCGAACTCGATCGACGCCGTGTCCGATCGCGACTTCGTGCTCGAATACCTAAGCGCCGGCGCGATCCTGGCGGTGCACCTGTCGCGCCTCGCCGAGGAGATCGTGCTCTGGTGCTCGGACGGGTTCCGCTTCGTCCGACTGTCGGACGCGTTTTCGACGGGAAGCTCGATCATGCCGCAAAAACGCAATCCCGACGCTGCCGAACTCGTCCGCGCCAAGGCCGGCCGCATCATCGGCGCGCTGACCGGGTTGCTGGTCGTCCTCAAGGGGTTGCCGCTTGCCTACGGCAAGGACCTGCAAGAAGACAAGGAGCCGGCCTTCGACACCGCCGATAGCCTGGCGCTCTCACTCGACGCCATGACCGGGATGATCGAAGACGCGACATTCGACGCCGAAGCCATGCGCGCAGCCGCTGCCAAGGGATACGCGACCGCGACGGACCTTGCCGACTGGCTGGTCCGCAAATTGAACATGCCGTTCCGCAAGGCCCACGCGGCTGCCGGTCGCCTGGTGCGGCGGGCGGAAGGTCGCAGCTGCGCGCTTGAGGACCTGTCCTTGGCGGAGATGCAGGCGATCGTGCCCGGGATCGAGGCCGGGGTGTTCGCCGTCCTGGGCGTCGAGAACTCGGTCAACAGCCGCACCAGCTTTGGCGGCACGGCGCCCGCGAACGTCCGTCGCTCGGTCCGGGCGGCGCGGAAACGGTTTCTCGGGTAGAGCATACTCCGACCAGATTGAACCATATGAGCGGGATTATTTTGCGCCGTGGCTAGACGCACTTCGAGGCCCGCCTGCCCGGACAAGTCGATTTGCCACCATCAAATTGATCCAATCTGGTCGCAGGTTGCTCTAGATCGCGGAGCCGTGTGATACACTGCTTTCTTTGGGTTTCCGGGACGATGCTTGGCTCCATGACGCGAAGGATGTTCTTTCTGGCGCTGATCGCCGCCCTGGCGGCGCCACTCGGCGGCTGCGGCCGGAAGGCCACGCCCGAGCTCCCGCCGGGAAGCGACCACCCGCGGCGCTTTCCGACGCAGTGATCGCGGTGGCGGCCGTGCGCGCGTTTGCTTATCGGGACGGGCGGATGGTCGCGGAATCGGTCCCGATTCCGGTGATGGCCGCCGCCGTCGGCACCCCCTTCTACTGTTACTCGCAGACCGCCGTCGCCGAGGGGTATGGTGCCTTTGCCGCGGCGTTCCGGGACGTCGGCGCGACCATCTGCTTTTCCGTAAAGGCGAACGGCAACCTCGCGGTCCTGCGCGTGCTGGCCCAGGACGGCGCCGGGGCCGACGTGGTTTCGGAAGGGGAACTCGCCCGCGCGTTGCAGGCCGGGATTCCGGCCGACAAGATCGTTTTTTCCGGCGTCGGCAAGACCGAGGGCGAGCTCGCCGCCGCGCTTCGAGCCGGCGTCCTTCAGATCAACGTGGAGTCCGTAGCGGAACTTGCGGCGCTCAACCGCATCGCCGGCGCGCGCGGCGTCAAGGCCCCGGCCGCCATCCGCGTGAACCCCGACGTGGACGCCGGAACGCATCGCAAGATCACCACCGGTACCCGGTCCGACAAGTTCGGAATCGCCCTCGATCGCGCGCCTGGCATGGCCGCCGACGCCAGCGCAATGGGGGGAATCGATTTCGTCGGACTCGCCGTCCACATCGGCTCGCAGATCACCGACCTCGCGCCGTTCGCCAACGCTTTTGGGCGCGTGCGCGCCCTGGCCCTGTCGCTCGCGGCCGACGGCATTGCGGTTCAGCGCCTCGATCTGGGCGGCGGCCTCGGGATCGCCTATGCCGACGCGTACCGGACCGCACGCCCGCCGACGCCCGCCGAGTACGCCGAATGCGTGCGCGCCGCGGTTGGCGATCTGGATTGCCGGTTGATCCTTGAGCCCGGCCGCGCTGTCGTCGGCCATGCCGGCGTGCTCGTGAGCCGGGTCCTCTACGTCAAGGAATCGGGGGCCCGCTCCTTCGTCGTGATCGACGCGGCCATGAACGATCTGATGCGCCCCGCGCTCTACGACGCGCGCCACGGGATCGAGCCGGTGGCGCAGCCGGCCCCGGGCTCTGGAACCTCGATCGTGGACGTGGTGGGGCCGGTGTGCGAGACCGCCGACACCTTCGCCGTCCGTTGCCCGTTGCCGCCGGTCCGTCCGGGCGATCTGCTCGTGGTGAGGGACGCCGGCGCGTACGGCGCGGTGATGGCGTCGAGTTACAATGCGCGACCGATCGTGCCCGAGGTGCTCGTGAAAGACGACGGGTACGCCGTCGTGCGCGCGCGCATCGGGAACGACATCCTGATGGCCCATGAATCATACCCCGACTGGCTGGCCGATTCGCACCCAACGGGGAAGGCGGCGGTGGGTGGGGGCCGATGATCGGAAAGGCGCCGAGAAGAAAACCATTGCCAATCGCAAAGACGCGGCTGGTCCTCTACTGCGAGCGTCTCTGGCGATGCTGGTTGCCGCCCATCCTTCTTGGCGGCGCCTTCCTGGCGCTGGCGTTCGGTGATCTGTTGCCCCGGACTCCGAGCTGGCTTCACGTGATCGTCCTGGCGGCGTTCGCCGCCGCGCTGGCGTACCTCGCGCGCGCATCCGCAAAAGCGTTTCGGCCTCCGAGGCTGACCGACGCGCACCGGCGCCTGGAAGACGACAACGGCCTCAGCCACCGGCCGCTGGCGGCGCTCGAGGACCGCCTGGCCTCGGGTGCCGACAACCCCGGGTCGCTTGTGCTTTGGCACGCCCATCTTCGGCGCATGGCCGATTCGGTGCGCGGTCTTCGCGTTAGGCCGCCGGCGCCGCGGATCGCCCGCCTCGATCCACGTGCGTTGCGCGTTGCCGTGCTCGTGGTCCTGGTGGTCGCCGTGGTCGCGGCGCGCGAGAACCCCCTCGAGCGGCTGGCGCGCGCCTTCGCGCCGCGACTCGCGAGCGCCGCGGGTCACGTCATCACCGTCGACGCCTGGATCACGCCGCCCGCGTATACAGGCTCGGCCCCGATCTTCATCGATCAGCGCGCGCGGGCGGATGCCGAGGCGATTCGGATTCCGGCCGGTAGCACGCTCGTCGCGCACGTCTACGGCGCGCCCGCCGCCGATGGCAAGGACGCGCCGCAGCTCGGCGTCGGCGAGACGAAGATACCCTTCGCCGTGCTCGGCGCAGGTCCGGATCCGAAGGCGGCGAGCTATCGCGTCGAGGCGGTGATCGAGACCGGCACGCGAATCGTGATCACGCGGCGGGCCGATGAACTGGCGGCTTGGCCCATCGAAGTGGTCGACGACATGGCGCCGACGATTTCTTTCACCACCAAACCGCACGCGACGCCGCGCTCGCATCTTCGCTTCGCCTACGTGGCCGCCGACGACTACGGGCTGCTCTCGCTCACCCTTGAGGTCCACCGCTCCGACGGCCACTCCGTCGCGGGCACCGACGCCATGTTCCGCCTCGAACTTCCGTATATGGGCGCGAGCCGGCAATCGACCAAGGGGCAGCAAATCCGCGACCTGACCGCGCATCCGTGGGCCGGCCTTCCCGTTCAGATCCGTCTCGAGGCCGTCGATGCGATCGGCCAGAAGGGCTTCAGCGAGGATTCGAGCCTGATCCTGCCCGAACGGGTGTTCAACCACCCCATCGCCCGCGCCATCATCGAACAGCGAAAAAAGCTTTCGCGTCCCTCGCCGACGGTCCGCGCCCGGGTCGCCACCGCGCTGCAGGCGATCGCCGGCCAGCCCATGTGGTTCGCCCACGACACCGTGGTCTTCCTCGCCCTTTCCGTGGCGCGGTCGCGGCTTCTGGAGGACGAGCGCGACGCGGCGCTGGCGTCGGTCCAGAAGTTGCTCTGGGACACGGCGCTCAGGCTCGAGGACGGAGAGCTCTCGATCTCGGAGCGCGAGTTGTTGCGCGTCCAGGAGGACTTGATGCGGGAGCTCCAGGCGGGCGGGGAGTTTCCCGAGATCGACCGTCTGATGGACGAGTTGCGGCGCATGATCGACGAGTACATGGAGGCGCTGGCCGAGCGCCTCATGCGCGACGGCATGAGCGATGCCGAGATTCCGCCCAACGCCGAGATGATGGGCCGCGACGACATGCAACGCCTGATCGAGCAGGCCCGCGAATTGGCGCGTATGGGGAACCGGGAAGCGGCCAATCGGATTCTCGAGGAACTGCAGCGGATGCTCGACAATCTTCGCACCGCCATGCAACAGGGCACCATGCGCTCCGGTTTCGCCCAGACCCAGGAGCTGATGGACCGGCTGCGCGATCTCTCGAAGCGCCAGCAGTCGCTCCTGGACCAGACCTTCCGGCGGTCCAGCCGCGAGGACGGGGAGGGGGCGGGCGCGCGCTCCGACCGGCGGCAGGGTCTTCCACAGCCCGGCCAGGGACGATCCGGGCAGCAGGGTCAGTTGGGCTCGAATCCGGGCGCCGGCGAGGCCGCCGAGCAGGAGGCCATCCGCCGGGCGCTCGGCGAGCTGATGCTCAAGCTCGACGAAATGCTGGGCTCGATCCCCGACAACATGGGCCTCGCCGAACGGGCCATGCGCGAGGCGGAACGGGCGCTCAACGCGGGCCGGTCGGGGGACGCGGTGGCGTCGGAGACCGAGGCCTTGATGCAGTTGCGCCGCGGCATGGAGGCGGCGATGGAGGAGCTCACGCGCGGTGCCGGCGCGATGTTAGGTCTCGGCGGCACCCGGCAGGTACCGCTTGGGCAATTCAACCGATTCCCGCGTCGCGATCCGTTCGGCCGCAACCCCGACAGTGCATACGGTTCGGCCGTCGAGGGCTTCGTCGAGGTCCCGGACGCGATGGAGATGCGCCGGGCGCGCGAGATCCTGCTTGAGCTGCGCCGTCGCGCCAGCCAGCGCGATCGACCGCAGATCGAGCGCGACTACATCGAGCGGCTGCTGCGTCAGTTCTGACGGCGGCCCCGTACGACGGACGAACGGCCCGAACGACTCGCATAGAGCGGATCGCGTTTGATTGGAACCGCATCGCGGTCGCAATCAAACGCGTGAATCCGCTCGATCTCCATAGTGGCGACCAGATTCACACGGTCGGCGGAACACCGCAGGTAAATCCGCCCGACCGCGATCTGGTCTATGTGCCGCGCGGCAACCTCGGCGCGCGGCCGACGGCTTGCGAGAGAGCGCGTGCGGCGCGGCGCGTCGTTTCGTGACCCCAGCGCGCGCGAACCATATAGAGCGCGAGCCGCGCCCCGATCCACGATGCCGGCGTTCGCGCCGACGCCGGATGCCAGACCCAGTGATTTGCGTGGCGGCTCAACACCGCCCGATTCCCGAGATGGTGCATGATAGTCCTCTTCGCCTCTTGTTTTTGTGGAGCGCAAAGATCGGCGCTCGTTTTGGTGACAAGCAAGATCCGGACCATCCGAAACGCCGCGCGCGGGTGCCGCACCCTAAAATTCTGACCCTTGGTGCGGGCCGGCGCGCCCATCCGCTCGATTTCATAGAACAGACCAGATTCAAGCGCCCGCCGGATCGGCTCACGCGATTCCGACCGACCGCGATCTAGCTTGATGGGCAGGATTTTCCGCCCATTCGGCGATGGCTCGGGCCGCCCATGTGGCGCCCGACTGCGCGCGCGTCCTCAAGCGCGCCCATCCGCGCCAACTCAACAAGAGCGACCAGAATCAGGGGGGTCGGCGTATCGCTGTTAAGCGATCGCGGATGACCACGATCGGGTCTAGCGCATTATCCGTGTAGTCGGTGCGACTCCACGTGAGTGGATATCGCTCTAGGAAGCGGGCTTGTCCGCGCTCTCGGTGGCGGGGGCTTCTTCGACCGCGCCGGCCGCCGGGGCTTCTTCGCCCATCGGTGCTTGGTCCTCGGCCTCGGTGAACATGACCTCGAGGCGCCGGGCGGTGCCGGGCGGATCCTCGATGCGGGCGCTAAAGCCGACGTTTTCACCCGACGGAAGCTCGCTTTTCGATGGCGGGATGACCATCGTCATCACCTCTTCATCGACGGAGTCCATCAGAACGACCCGGATCAATGGAACGCTGCGTGCCCCGCCCGAGACGTTGTTGATGATCTCGCGGACGACGAGGACATCGACGCCGCCCTCGGTCGAGCGAACCGAGCGCACATCGCGAATATCCAACCCGGCACCGAGCGATTCGCCGAGGCCGATCGTCGCATACAAACCCGCCGCCGACGGCCACATTGAGACGATCGTTCCGCGTGCGAAGAATGCTGCGGCGAGGAGGACGATCAACAACGACAGAGCGCTCGCGCCGGCGATGACGAGCCGCATTTCGGGCCGTTTCGCGGGACTTTCGTCGTCGTCGTCGTCATCGTCGCTGGTGTCGGCAGTCAAGCTCTGGGGAATCGGATCGGGTTCCGGAATGTCCTCGGGATCTTCCACGTCCGATGTCTGGGTTTCCTCGCCGTCTTCGGGCACCAGCGATTCCATGGTCTCGAGATCGGTCTCGGCGCCCAGCATCTCCTCCAGCTCCTCGTCGGTGAACGTCTCTTCCTCGGCGGGCTCGGGCGGGGGCGCCTCGGGCGCGGCGTCGGCCGCGAGCTGTTCACCGGTCTCCTCTCCGGAATCGGGTGCCTCGGGCTCGGGCGGGGGCGCCTCGGGCGCGGCGTCGGCCGCGAGCTGTTCACCGGTCTCTTCTCCGGAATCGGACGCCTCGGGCTCGGGCGGGGGTTGCGGGAGCGGCGGAGGCGGCGGCGCAGGAGGCGGAGGCTGTGGAGGAGGCGGCGGCTGAACCCGCACCGGTTCCGGTTCCGCCATCGCCGGGCCCGCGAAATCTGGATCTAAGTACGCCGGCGGACGAAGGGGGGCCGAAAGCGGCTGCGACCATTCCGTGCCGCAATTAAAGCACCGCATCTTCCTCGCCTGCCCGCGGAACGCTTCAGGGGCCAGCTGAAATTGGGTGGAACAGCCGGGACAGGTGATGATCATTCGGTGTTAGGCTGTAACGAACAGTCAACCTTTATAGGCACTCACCCCTTCCAACGCAAGCAACCGAAGGGTTCCGCGGCCGGGCCGTGACCCTGGACGCGGGGACCTTCTCCGTGTCATTGTGCGGCCGCGAACGGGAGCCATTTGGTGCCGCACGAAGAAAACGGGCGCGTGATCGAATTCGAGAACGTGGGCCTGCGCTACGGCCTTGGCCCGGAAGTCTTGCAGGACGTGACGTTCTCGCTTCCGGCGGGATCGTTTCACTTCTTGGTTGGCCCCAGCGGCGCCGGCAAGTCGTCACTTCTTCGGCTGATGTATCTTGCCCTGAAACCGTCGCGGGGGCTGATTACGCTCTTCGGCCGGGATATCGCCACCACGCCTCGGCGCGCACTGCCGGCGCTGCGACGGCGGATCGGCGTCGTCTTCCAGGATTTTCGGCTTCTCAATCATTTGTCCGCCTTCGACAACGTGGCCCTACCGCTTCGCGTCGCGGGAAACCGCGAAGACGACGTGCGCAAGCACGTCATCGAGTTGTTGTCGTGGGTCGGGCTCAAGGATCACGTCGGCGCGCGCCCGCCGACCCTTTCCGGAGGCCAGCAACAAAAGGTGGCGATCGCGCGCGCTGTCATCGGCCGTCCCCGTCTTTTGCTCGCCGACGAGCCGACCGGAAACATCGACGACAAGATGGCGTTCCGGCTGATGCATTTGTTCGAGGAGCTCAACAAGCTCGGAACCACGGTGGTCATCGCAACCCACAACGAGGCCCTGGTTGCACGCGTGGGCCATGGATGCCTCCGCCTCGATCAGGGCCACTTCGCCGCCGAGCCCGGCATCGAAGGCGTGTCCGGCTCTCCGGCTCCGGTCGGGCGCACCGCCGGCGGTACCCGTGACCGGCTGCTCCGGAGCAGCGCGGGCGACGCGGCCTGAATGCTGAACCCGCGGACCGATCTTCCCCTCGACCGAGATTCCCACGGTCGTTTCCTTCCCTGGATCATCGCGTTCGTGGTGTTTCTCGCATCACTGGCCCTGGCGGGGACGCTGTTCCTCGATTCCCTCGCCGCCGGGTGGGAACGCGGGGTCAGCGCGACGCTGAGCGTCCAGATCCCGGCGAGCGGCGACGAGGCCGACGACGACCGCCGCACCGACGCCGCCCTCATCGGCTTGCGTTCGGCACCCGGGGTCGTCCGCGCCGATCTGGTGTCCGCCGAGCGGGTTGCCGCCCTTCTGGAGCCGTGGCTCGGTCCGGCGACGGCCGCCGGCGATCTGCCCTTGCCCCGCCTCATCGACGTCGAGATCGACGACGATGTCGAGGTCGCCGAGCTCACGCGCGCCCTTCAGGCGCGCGTTCCCGACGCGACCATCGACGACCACCGCGTCTGGCTGGACCGGCTGGTCAGGCTGGTTCGCGCCATCGAGCTTCTAGCGGGTGCCACTCTCGCCCTGATGAGCGCGGCGACCGCCGGCACGGTGGTGTTCGCCACGCGCACCGGACTGGCCGTGCACCAGGACGTGATCGAGGTGCTGCATCTGATCGGCGCGCAAGACGCCTATATCGCCCGGCAGTTCGCGCGCCGGGCGCAGGCGCATGCGATTCGGGGCGCCGCCGTCGGGCTCGCGCTCGCGGTGCCGACCTTGGGTGCGATCGGATACCTGGCGACGCGTCTGGAGCCGGAACTGCTGCCCGAGCTCTCGCTGTCGCCGATAGGGTGGAGCGCATTTCTCGTACTGCCGCTGGCGGCGGCGGCCATCGCCGCGGTGACGGCCCGTTTGACGGTGATCCGGTCGCTGGCGCGGATGCCCTAGTACCCCCTATCACAGTAGGATGGCACGAGTGACGGTCTTGGACGAGCCTTCGGCCTTGAGCACGGCTCGAAGTGATGCCGATCATCACGAGGGCTGTGCGACGACGTCCGAGGCTCGCCCAAGACCGCCTGATGGGTCGCTTTTCGCGCCTTTTGCCGGGCGTCGGCGCCGCTCGCCGATGGCCGGGCACCACGCGCGTCGGGACCGCGCCGCGATCGGGCGCGCGCCGGCGCTGCGGCGCCGATGATGATCCGGCGCGCGCGAAGGGTCCACGGCGACCGGCGTCCTGGGCGCCTTCGCTGGATCGCGCTGGCGGCCTTCGTCGCCGTTATCGCCTGGGGTGTCGGACTGTTCCGGTTTGCGGCCGTGATTCCCACCGAAGCCGGCGAAGTCACGACGTCCACCGACGCCATCGTCGTGCTCACCGGCGGTAGCCGACGTCTCGCCACCGGGTTCGATCTGCTTTCGGCGAACGCGGCCGGGAGACTCCTCGTCTCGGGCGTCTATCGCGGCGTCGACGTATCCGAGCTGTTGCGGCATTTCCAATACGCGCCCGACGATCTACGCTGCTGCGTGGAGATCGGCCACGACGCCGGCGATACCGCGGGCAACGCCGAAGAAACCGCCGCGTGGGTCCGACGCCATGGATTTCGGAGCCTTCGGATCGTCACCTCCAACTACCACGTGCCGCGAAGCATGCTTGAGTTCCACCACGCTCTTCCCGGCGTCATCCTGATCGCGCACCCGGTGGTTCCCGAAAACTTCAGAAACGACGGCTGGTGGCGGTGGTCCGGAAGCGCCCGCCTGATCGTCAGCGAGTTCAACAAATACGTTCTGGTCTGGGCCGCACATGCGATCGAGAACGTGATTGCGCCGGGCGGCGGGGACGAGCTGTGATCTGGCTTCGCTCGCTCGTCTACAACGTCTTTCTTTTCACCTGGTTGACGCTCGTTCTGATCGTGCTCGTCCCCTTTGGGTTCATGCCGCGCCGGTACATGCGAGCCATCGTCTTGTACTGGGCGCGCACCAATCAAGCCGCGCTGACAGCCATCACGGGACTGGATTGCGAAGTGCGCGGGCGCGAGAACCTTCCCGATGGCCCCGTGGTGCTCGCCTGCATGCATCAGTCGTTCTGGGAGACGGCGTTCCTTCTGACCCTCTTCGAGAATGCGGCTTTCGTGCTCAAAAAGGAACTGCTGTCGATTCCCCTTTGGGGGTGGTATTCCCGCAGATGGGGCAACGTGAGCGTCGAGCGCGACGGCGCCGCAAGCGCACTCAGGAAAATGCTGCGCGAGGCGCGGGATCGGATTGCGGCCGGACGCCCGATCGTGATCTTTCCCGAGGGCACGCGCGTCGCGCCCGGCGAGAGACGCCCCCTTCATGTCGGGGTCGCCGCGCTTTACGTGGGCCTGGCGGTTCCGGTCGTGCCCGTGGCGCTGAATTCGGGCGTGTTCTGGGGCCGCCGCGCGTTCCTGAAGTACCCGGGCGTGATCACGCTCGAGTTCCTCCCCCCGATCCCCACCGGCCTGGACAAGCGCATCTTTCTGGCCGAACTGCAATCGCGCTTCGAAGGCGCATCAGAGCGAATCCGCCAGGAGGCCGAGACCTCGGCGCCCGCGGGTCCGCGCCTGCGCGCCGCCGCCGAAGGCCGCGATTCCGCATAAGCTTGATGGCGGCGCGGTCCTCGGCCCGCCCACCGGGTGTTTGTGAAGAATCCTGTGGATAATTTGTCCGCCGCTCGCGCGAAAAACGGGTGCAAGTGGACGAAGCCAGCAAAAACAATCGCTTGCTCGCTTCCGGCGACGTGGATAAAAGCGTGGAAACATAACGGGAACATTGCTTGACGACGTCTTTCCTGCGGCGTAAAGTTGATCCGGAAAAGCCATTGGAATCTTTGAGAAAAACGACTTCCGCCTGGCTTTTCGGGCGGTTGCGGTCGCGCCGTTTGGGCGGATTGTCCCGCTTTCGGGGGCGGTAATGGTTGAGCTTGCGTCGATATCGCGCCAAATCTGGGACATGAAGTACCGGCTGAAGGGTGCCGACGGGCGGCCTGTGGACAAGACCATCGGCGATACCTGGGCACGCGTCGCCCGTGCCTTGGCGCAGCCCGAGAACGAGCCCGGGCGCTGGGAGCGGCGATTCCTCGACGTCCTCGACGATTTCCGGTTCCTGCCCGCAGGAAGGATCATCGCGGGCGCCGGTACGCGACGCGATGTCACGCTGTTCAACTGCTTCGTCATGGGCGACATCCCCGACGACATGGCCGGAATCTTCGATGCGTTGAAGGAAGCGGCGCTGACCATGCAGCAGGGCGGCGGCATCGGCTACGACTTCTCGACGCTTCGACCCAAGGGCGCCGAGGTGCGCGGCGTGGGCGCGGACGCTTCGGGACCGCTGTCGTTCATGGATGTCTGGGACGCCATGTGCCGGACGATCATGAGCGCCGGATCGAGACGCGGCGCCATGATGGCCGTCATGCGCTGCGACCACCCCGATATCGAGGCGTTCATCGAGGCCAAGCACCAACCCGGACGGCTTCGCATGTTCAACTTGTCGGTGCTGGTGACGGACGCCTTCATGCACGCGGTGCGGGAGGATGCCGCCTGGGAGCTGGTCTTCGACGGGGTCGTCTGGAGGAGCGTTCCCGCGCGCGAGCTCTGGGAGAAGATCATGCGGGCGACCTACGCCTACGCCGAGCCCGGGGCGATCTTCATCGACACCGTCAACCGCCTGAACAACCTCTCCTACTGCGAGCAAATTCACGCCACCAACCCCTGCGGCGAGCAGCCGTTGCCACCCTTCGGGGCGTGCCTTCTGGGCTCGGTTAACCTGGCGCGCCTCGTCCATGATCCGTTTTCGGACCGCGCGCGGCTGGATACCGACGCGCTGGCGGACATCGTGGATGCCGCGGTTCGCATGCTCGACAACGCGATCGACGTCTCGAAATTCCCGTTGCCGGCCCAGGAGCACGAAGCGAAGGCGAAGCGCCGCATCGGGCTTGGCATAACCGGCCTTGCCGACGCCCTGATCCTGTGCCGCGCCCGTTACGGTGGCCGCGAGGCGGTCCGACTAACGGAATCGTGGATGAAGACCATCCAGCGCGCAGCCTATCTGGCTTCGTCCCGATTGGCCGCCGAGAAGGGCGCCTTTCCACTGTTCGATCGCGACCGTTACCTCGACGGCGAGACGGTCCGCGGCCTCGACGACGACGTCCGCGCCGCGATCGCGCGCGACGGCATTCGCAACGCGGTGCTCACTTCGGTGGCCCCGACCGGAACGATTTCCATCTTCGCCGACAATGTCTCGTCCGGCCTCGAGCCCGTGTTCAGTTTCAACTACACGCGCCGCGTCATGATGCCGGACGGCGCGCGCCGCGACGAAGAGGTCTCGGATTTCGCCTATCGCCTGTTCCGCCGCTTGGAAGGCTCGGATCGGGCGCTTCCCGACTACTTCGTCGACGCCCAGGGCTTGGCGCCGGGCGACCATCTGGTGATGCAGGCCGCGGTCCAGCGCCACGTGGACAGCTCGATCTCCAAGACCATCAACTGTCCCGAAAGCATACCCTTCGAGGATTTCAAGGGTATCTACACGACCGCCTTCGAACTCGGCCTCAAGGGGTGCACCACGTATCGCCCGAACGAGATCACGGGCGCGGTGCTCGAGGCGCCGGGCAAGCGCGCGAGCGCGCACGCAGCGAAACAGGCCGAGCTGCCGCTCGAATCCCCGATTTCGGGCGCGCGACCAGCGGATACGGGCGATTCGGGCGCTATCGTCTACATGACCCAGCCTCTCGATCGCCCGGAGTCGCTGGCCGGCGCCACCTACAAGGTGCGCTGGCCGGACAGCGACCACGCGATCTACATCACCGTCAACGACATCGTTCAGGACAGCCGGCGGCGCCCTTTCGAGGTTTTTATCAACTCCAAGAACATGGAGCATTTCGCCTGGGCGGTGGCGCTGACGCGCATGATTTCGGCGGTGTTCCGGCGCGGCGGCGACGTCTCGTTCGTGGTCGAGGAGATGAAGGCCGTGTTCGATCCGCGTGGCGGCCAATGGGTGGGAGGCCGCTACGTTCCCTCGATCCTCGCCGCCATCGGCGAGGCGATCGAACGCCACATGATCGCGATCGGGTTTCTCCCGGCGCCCGCGTCGCTCATCCAGGACCGTGGCGACGAAAAAGCGGTGGTCGCGCTGGCGGGCGGCAACGGCGCGGAGCCGCCAGCTTCCGGCGCGCCCTTCCGCCAGTGCCCTAAGTGCGGCCAGGCCGGCATCGTCCGTCAGGAGAACTGCGACACCTGCACGGCGTGCGGCTATTCACGGTGTAGCTGACGTCATCGCTGCCTCGCCGCGCCTGCGACGAGGTGTGCGCGGACCTCGTCCAGGATCCGGTGCAGCGCGCCTTCGCGGATCCCGAGCGCATCCAGTTGGACGACCGTGTGTTCCAAGTATGCGCGCGCCGTGCCCTGGTCGCCGCGGCTCGATGCGAGGATTTCGGCAATCCGCGCGTTCGCGAGCCGGCCCGTGTAATCGGGGTGACGGCGATCGACGACGAAAGCGCAGGCCCGAACCTTGCCCGCCGGCGTCGCCACCGGCAGCCATTTCGGCTCGTAGACGTCGTTGTCGAGCTCGCGTTCCCAAAGATAGGCGAACACGGAGTCCGCGCGCCTGGCGGCAATCTTGTAGGCGCGGCCCCGGCACGATCCGCCTCGGTCGAGCCCGAGAACCAGTCCCGGTTTTCTGGGCGTGCCGCGGTATCTCGTCGAACGTACGCAAAACGCCCGGTGATAGCCGTGCAAGAGCGCGCTCTCGCGGCGAAGGTAGGGAAAACCCGGACGCCACATGAGCGAGCCGTATGCGAACACCCAGATCTCGTGCGCCTCAGCCACGGATGGTTTCCTTCCCTTCGCGCCCGTCCCCGTCGAACACGCACCGAGAGCGGATCGCGCTAGATTGGCATCGCGACGCAGTTCTAATCAACCGCGTCCATCCGCTCCATTTCAATCAGATGGACCAGATTCACGTGGCCGGCGGATCGCGCCTACGCAATCGCGGCCGACCACGATATGGTGTGGGCGACGCCGTCCGGCGGTCGCAGCCGAGGGCTCCGGTCCGAGGCCTGCGGAGTTGCGTCCCCTCGATGCCGGTCGCTGCCCGCGCTATTAAGGGACGATCCGCGTAATCCGATAATCCTTGGATGGCGCCCCATGGCGAGCCCGGATCGAGAACAACCACCCGGCGGGTCCGAAGACGGACCGTTCCGCGAGGGGCCGGGCGCGAATCCTCGAAGCGTGATCGAACGCGCAACCGTCGCGCTGCTCATCGTGGCATCGGCGTGCATCCTTTACGTCGCCGTCTGGCTGTTCATGGCCTTCCAGTTCCGCGGCGCGCTCGAGACGGCCGTCTTCGGCGCGCCCGACGGAATGCCCACCGTCACCTATTCCGATCTCGAGCTGGGCGGATTCCCGTTGCGCCTCAGCGCACGCATGCACGACCCGGCGCTGGCCCTCGCGCCGCTCGGGGCCCAGGCGAGCTGGAGCGCGCGCGAGGCCGCGGCCGAGATCCCGGTCTGGAACTGGAGCCGTATTTCCGTCTCGCTCGTCGGTCCGCACCGTTTCAGCGCGACCATCGGCGGTGTGACGCGGACCCACACCAGCCCGACCGGCGCCGTTCGCGCCGAAATCCAAACCGCGGACGGACGCCCCGTCCAAGGAACGCTCGTTTTCGAGCGGCTCGCGCTCGCCGCCACGGAGGCAGCGGAAAGCGTCTCGGTGGGCGCCGCGACCGTAGACGTCGGCCTGTTTCCGGCGGACGAGCCCACCGACCACTCGGCCGCGTACGAGATCCGGGCCCGCGTCGCCGACGTGGTCGTTCCGTCCGCGCTCGCCCTACCGTTCGGCCGTTCGATCGGGCTGATCTCTCTCGAGGCGCGAATCAACGGCCCGGTCCCGGACGAGCGCTGGCCGGCGGCGTTGGAGGCGTGGCGTGACGCCGGCGGCACGATCGACGTGGGCTCGTTGCGCCTCGACCACGGGCCGCTGCGGGTGCAGGGCGAAGGCACGTTCGCGCTCGACGCCGACATGCAGCCCATCGGCGCGTTCACGGCCCAAATCAGGGGCCTCTTTGATCTCGTCGAGGCGCTGCGCGCGCGCGGCGTCGTCGAGGCCGGTGACGCCGTCATGGCCAAGGTGGTGCTCGGCGCGTTGGCGAGGCGGCCGGACGATGGCGGGCCGCCCGTCTTGAACGTGCCGCTTACTTTGCAGGACCGCGCCCTCTACGTGGGCCCGGTGCGCATGCTGCGCGTTCCCCCCGTCCGTTGGCCGGCGCAGAAGACCGATCCCTGAGGCGATCGGCGGCGATTCCTGCTATGATCGAAGGCGATGAGGTGGTCGCGTTTCCCGACGATTCTGGCGCTCGCATTCCTCGTCGCCCCGGCGGCGGGCCCGGTGCAGGGCGCAGGCGACGTTCCCGGCGGCGGCGCATTCGATCCCCACCTCAAGGGCCAGTTCCTGGTCGCGACACCGAAGATGACCGACCCCCGCTTCCGTGAGGCGGTGATTTTCATGGTCGATCACGACGCGAACGGCGCCAGGGGCTTCGTCGTTAACCGGGTCTTCGGACGGGGCCCGCTCTCGCACCTCCTGGAAGGTTTCGGTGTTCGAACCGGAGACGAGGACACTTCGGAATCGCTGGAGATCACGCTCCATTACGGGGGGCCGGTGAAGCCCCGCCGCGTCTTCGTCCTTCACAGCGACGACTACGCCGACAGCACCACCGCCGAGGTGATCGCCGGCGTGTCGCTGTCGGCTCGGCTCAAAGTCCTCAAGTCGCTGGCGCGCGGCGAAGGGCCGAGCCGCGTACTCGTGGTGCTCGGCTATGCGAGCTGGGCGGGGCAGCAGCTCGAAGGCGAACTCGACCGCGACGATTGGCTGACGGCGCCGGCCGATTCCGATCTCATCTTCGACGACGACGACGCGACCAAGTGGCAGAGCGCCTTCGCCAAGGCCGGATCGCGGCTGTAGGGCGGGCGAACGCGCCCCCACGCTTACGCCTGGTCGGCCTCGATGACCCCGGTTCGGATCTCGCGGGTGCGCGTGAACAGCTCCTCCAGCTTGTCCCCTTCGCCCCAGCGGATCGCGCGTTGCAGCGCCGTCAGGTCCTCGCTGAAGCGGCCCAGCATCTCGAGGACCGCGTCGCGGTTGTTGAGGAAGATGTCGCGCCACATGACGGGATCGGACGCGGCGATCCGCGTGAAGTCGCGGAACCCGCTGGCCGAGAACTTGATCACCTCTTCCTTGAGATGCTGCTCCAAATCGGTCGCGGTGCCGACGATTGTGTAGGCGATCAAATGCGGCAGGTGCGAGGTGATGGCCAGCACCTGGTCGTGGTGGCCGGCGTCCATCATCTCGATCTTCATGCCCGCATGGCGCCACAGCTCCGCCACCCGTTCGACCGCGCCCGCGTCGGTTTCCGGCGTCGGCGTCAGGATGCACCAGCGGCCCACGAACAGCTCGGCGAATCCGGCTTCGGGGCCGGAATGCTCGGTTCCCGCTACCGGGTGCCCCGGAACCAGGTGGACGCCCTCGGGGATCAGCGGGCCGACGTCGCGGATCACCTGGCGCTTGACCGAACCCACGTCGCTGACGATCGCGCCGGGCTTCAAGGCGGGCGCGATCGTTGCCGCCGTCTCGGTGTAGGCGCCGATCGGGGTGCACAGCATCACGAGATCGGCGCCCGCCGCCGCCTCCGCGGCATCGAGGGTGGCGCTGTCGCAGAGCCCCAACGCGGTCGCCTTGTCCAGCGTCGCTTGGGTGCGCGCCGACGCCGCGATTTGGCCCGCGAGACCGTCGCGCCTGAGAACGCGCGCGAGCGACGAGCCGATCAGGCCCATCCCGATCAAGGCGACCCGCTCGAAAAGCTGCGATCTTCCACGCGCCGGCATGGCTCAGCCCACGAACTCGGTGAGTGCGTCGGCGACGGCGCCCATCTCTTCGGCGCGCCCGATGGTGATGCGAAGGCACCCGGGCAGGCCGTAGCCGCCGAGTCGCCGGGCGATCAGCCCACGCGCCTTGAGGAAGGCGTCGGCGGCCGCGGCGTCGCGGTCCGGCGTGGCGGGAAACTGCACGATCACGAAGTTGCAGACGCTGTCACCGACGATGAGCCCGAGGCCGCGCAAGCGCTCAGTCAACCAGGCGCGCCATTTGGTGTTGTGGCGAAGCGAGCCTTCGGTGAACGCGACATCGGCCAGCGCCGCGAGCCCGGCCGCCTGTGCGGCGCGCGAGACGTTGAACGGTAGCCTGATCCGGTTGAGGACGTCGACCACCGCAGGCGGTGCGTAGCACCAGCCGAGCCGCAATCCTCCGAGCGCGTGGATCTTCGAGAACGTCCGCGTCATCACCACGGTGGCGGCCGAGTCCACGAGTTCGATACCCGGCTCGTAGTCGTCACGCTCGACGTATTCGGCGTAGGCTGCATCGACGACGAGAAGGACCGAATCCGAAAGCCCGTCCTTGAGGCGCCGCATCTCCGCCGCGCTGAGATACGTCCCCGTGGGGTTGTTTGGGTTGGCGATGAAGACGACGCGGGTCTTTTCGCTCACGCGGGCCAGAACCGCGTCCACGTCCACCGTGCGCTTCGCCTCGGGCGCAGTGACCGGGGTCGCGCCGACGGCGCGCGCGGCAATGGGGAAGATCAGAAAACCGTGTTCGCTGTACAGGACTTCGTCGCTCGGCCCCGCATAGGCACGGCAAAGCAGCGAGAGCAGCTCGTCCGAGCCGGCCCCGCACACGATCCGGTCGCGATCCAAACCGTAGCGCTCGGCCAATGCGGAACGCAGTGCCACGCACGCGCCATCGGGATAGCGGTGCATCGATTGTGCGGCTTCGACGTATGCGGCCACCGCCTTGGGACTGGGTCCCAGCGCGCCTTCGTTCGAGGCAAGCTTGACGACGCGATCACGGCCCTTAATCGCGGACTCGCCGCCCACGTAGGGGTCGATCTCGGCAATGCCGGGCCGCGCGACGAGCGTGTTCAAGGCTTCACGCGGCCCGGGGGTCCGTGCGGGACGCCTTGCTCGTCCGCCCCGTCGCGCGCGATTTGGCGCGGGGCTGGCGGGTTTTCTTCGCCGCGCCGGCCGGGGCGGCCAGCTCCTCGGCGCCCAAGGGAACGGCGTAGCCGCCAAGGATCAGGATGCGGCGCACCGGCGCGTCCAGGGCCTCAACCAGGCGAAGGATGCGACGGTCCTTCGCCGCGACGAAACCGTCCACCTCGGCCAGATACAAGCACGAGCCGGGCGTGTGTTCGGGCGACCAAAACGCGGTGAAGGCGGGCGCGAGATCCTCCCCGGCCAGCGCCGGACCCAGGCTCGAGAGCGAGATTTCGCCCTCCACCTCAATGGCGAGATAGCTCCGGTCGCGCCCGGTCGGCTCGAATGCAATGCGGCCGATCACGAGCGCCTCCAGCGCTCCGCCGCGGCCGCTTCCGTGGCCGGCGAAGGGAAGCCGGGCGATGATCTGCGGCGCGTCGGCTTCCTCGCTCACGAGATGCGGCCACCACGGCTCCTTCTCGCCGCGGAACGGCAGCGGCAAGATGCCTACGGCGGCGTTACCGCGAACCACGGCGTCGATGACCTGGCCCTGCGAGCGATAGACCGTCATCGGCGTCACCAAGCCGAACTGGTCGCGCCCGAGATCGCCGAAGCCGTATTCGTCGTCGGGCTCGTACACGGCGACCGAGAACGGCCCCTGCAGCCCGATGGAGGCCGCCAGAATCTCGCGCCAGATTCGCACCAGATGCTGCTTGGAAAGGGGTCCCCGGTGGCGGCCCAAGAGACCGCGAATGATCTCCGCCTCGCGCCCCGGCCGCAGCATGACGCCGGCTTTGCTCTTGAGCCGCCGGATCCTCGCCGCCACGTCCGCGCGGTCCATCAACAACTCGTGGATCGCCCGGTCGATGGCGTCGATTTCGCGTCGCAGCGCGTTCAATGACCTTGCCGCGCTCATCGCTGTATCGCAGTCCTTGCGGGTTTTCGGCCGACAGATCGGAGGGCCGTTATTGATAATGGCTTAGGTCTGCGAAATCAAAGAAAACGTTGACACTCAGGGGCTTGATTTCTAGCTATGGAGGGCCTTTCCGAACGTATATCGAACGCGGGCGATCATGGACGCGCCGAAGCACAACACGGGGCGGACGGCGGCTCTCGGCGTCGCCGGCGCCGACACGCCCTTTCCCGGCCACCGCGTCATTCTCGGTGGCGAGCGGCCCTTGCGTCTCGATTGCGGGGTCGAGCTTCGCGATTTCCCGTGCGCGTACCAGACATACGGGCAGCTCAACGAGGCGGCCTCGAACGTGATTCTCGTCTGTCACGCGCTCACCGGCGACCAGTTCGTCGCTGAGGCGCACCCCGTGACCGGAAAGCAAGGCTGGTGGGAGCAGATGGTCGGGCCCGGCAAAACCTTGGACACGGACCGCTACTTCGTCCTTTGCGTCAATATAGTAGGCGGTTGCATGGGCACCGTCGGGCCGCAGGAATCCAACCCCGAGACGGGCAGGATCTGGGGCCTCGACTTTCCGGTCATCACCATCGGCGACATGGTCCGCGCCCAGGTGATGCTGCTCGACCACCTCGGAATCGATCGGCTTTTCGCGGTGACCGGTGGCTCTCTCGGCGGGATGCAGGTGCTGGAATGGGTCGCGTCGTACCCCGAGCGCGTGTTCGCCGCTATCCCGATCGCCGCGGCGGCGAATCATTCGGCGCAGAACATCGCCTTCCACGAGGTCGGCCGCCAGGCCATCATGGCCGACCCCGATTGGTGTGGGGGCGACTACCAGAACCACGGCAAACGGCCCCACCGCGGTCTCGCCGTCGCCCGCATGGCGGCCCACGTCACCTATCTTTCGGAACCCGCCCTGCACCGCAAGTTCGGGCGCCGGCTCCAGAACCGTGACCGGGTCGCCTTCGGCTTCGACGCCGACTTCCAGGTCGAGAGCTATCTGCGCCACCAGGGCATCACCTTCGTCGAGCGCTTCGACGCCAACTCGTACCTCTACATCACTCGGGCGATGGACTATTTCGACCTCGCCGAAAGCCACGGCGGCGTTTTGGCCAACGCCTTCACCCGCACGCCCGTGAGATTCTGCGTGATCTCGTTCACCAGCGATTGGCTGTACCCCACGCCCGAGAGCCGCAAGATCGTGCGCGCGCTCAACGCGGTGGCCGCGAACGTGAGTTTCGCCGAGATCGTCTCCGACAACGGTCACGACTCGTTCTTGCTCGACGAGCCCGAGTTCCGAAAGGTTCTCGGCGGGTTCCTTGCGGGGGCGGCCGAACACCGCGGGCTGACGATGAATCGGACGCCGCCCCGGCCATGACCGAGGACCACGACCGCAACACCATCCGCATTGACCTCCAACGCATCGCCGACATGATCGAACCCAACACGCGGGTCCTCGACGTGGGCTGCGGCGACGGCGCGCTTCTGGAGAATCTCGCGCGCTCGAGGCAGGTCGATGGCCGCGGAGTGGAGCTCAGCGCCGAGGGCGTCAACGCGTGCGTCTCGGCCGGGCTTTCGGTGATCCAGGGTGACGCCGACACCGACCTCGACGACTATCCCGAGAACGCGTTCGACTTCGTCGTCCTCAGCCAGACGCTGCAGACCGTGCACGCGCCGCGCAAGGTATTGGAGAACCTTTTGCGCATCGGGCGGCGCGCCATCGTCTCGTTCCCAAACTTCGGGCACTGGCGGGTGCGCGCGCACCTGTTCTTTCGGGGACGCATGCCGATCAACGACACCCTGCCCTACCAGTGGTACAGCACGCCCAACATCCACCTGTGCTCGATCCGCGACTTCGTGCTGCTTTGCGAAGAGATGGGCATCACCATCGAGCGCAGCATCTCGCTCGATCACAAGGGTCGCGTGCGCCGGATCGGCGCGCAACTGGGCTTGGCCAATTTGTTCGGCGAACAAGCGGTCTTCTTGCTGCGCCGGTGAGCGCGATGGCCCCCGACGAGGCCGGGCGAGTGCGCCGTCAAGGAGCCTCGGGGCCCCGCTCGGCGATGGGCATGTAAGCTTTGCGGCGAGCCTTTTTCCGTGATTCCGGTTGGGCGGCGTAGATCTGCTTGGTCGCCTCGGTGAGGATGATACCGGCGAACGTCCGGAACCAGCGCTCGCCGAGTTTTTCCAATGCGGGCGCCGATGAAAGAAGCATCCTCGACGTGAACGGTGGCACGAAAAGCGCGGCGCGCGATCGCACCGGCGTGAACATGGATTCGCGCAACAGGCGCGTGAGCTGGCCCGGCGAATAGGGCCGCCCTTGGCCGAACGGCGTCCTTTCGAAGCGCGCCCAAATCCCGCGGCGGTTGGGCACCACGACCAGAAGCCGGCCGCCGCCGCCGAGCACCCGCCAGATCTCGCGCATCATCGGACCGACGTGCTCGGCGCATTCGAGTGCGTGTACCAGCAGCACCCGGTCCATGGAGAGATCGGCGAAGGGAAGCTCGGCCTCATCGCAGAGCGTGCTCAGTCCGGCGCCCTCGCCGGGCCACGCCAGCACGCCCTGGGCTGCCGGCATGGCCGCGGTCACGCGCTCGGCCTCGCCCCGGAACGGAATCAGATAGGGCGTGGCGTAGCCGATGCCGAGCACCCGCATCCCGCGCGTATCCGGCCAAAAGTCGCGCACGCGGCCGCGCACCGCGCGCCGGGCGACGCGCCCCAGCGTCGTTGCGTAGAAATCCCTCAAATCGATGGCGTCGATCCACATCGCCGGAAATCTTAACACATGCGGCGGTCATGGGCCGCCGCCGGCCCGGCCGAAGAAGCGCCCCACCGCATTATCCGTTCAAGCGGAACCCGCCCGCACGTCGGCCCGGCCGCCCCAACCATAGGATGCCGCGGGTGGCCGTCAGCGGGCGTGGACTGGTGCGATTCCAAAGATGTGGACGACGCCATGGACCAGATCGTGGTCGCTCGGAATGGCCCATGGTGATCCGGCGGGCGCTTGAATCTGGCCTAATCTTTGGAAATAGAGGGGTTTGGCGCGCCTGATCGGAACCGCATCGCGCTTCGCGTCGAGCGCGATCCGCTTTCGGCGGATGGCTGGCCGGCGACGACGCGCGGTGTTACCCTTTGGCGTTCTCCCGAGGCGCGCGCCCCGGCCCATCAACCATCCCTTCGGGGCGACCGAAACCATGCACCCACACGCCAGCGTCGACATCCACGCCCATTTCTTTCCCGCCTCCTTTCTCGATCTTGTCGCAGACGAAGGCACGTCCTACGGGGCGGCCCTCGCGGCGTCGGGTAAAGAAGGCGCCGCGGTGCTCAGCGTCGACGGCACCGCGTGGCCACTCGAATCCCGGATCGTCGATCTGGAGCAACGGCTCGCGGCCATGGACGAGCAAGGCGTCGATGTGCACGCGCTTTCGCTGACGGCGCCGATGGTCTATTGGGCGGATCCCAAGCTGGCGCTGAAACTGTCCCAGGCATTCAACGACGCCGTGGTCGAGGCGCATCAGCACCATCCCGATCGCTTCGTCAGCTTCGCCATGCTGCCCATGAACGACCCGGCGCTTGCCGCCCGCGAGCTCGAGCGCATCGCGGCCGCGCCGGGCGTGCGCGGGCTCTACATGGCGACGCGGATCCGCGAGCGCGAGCTTTCCGACGACGCGTTCTCGGGTGTCTTCGAGCGGGCCGAGGCGCTGGGACTTCCGATCTTCCTCCATCCCATCAAGGTGGTGGAGCCGGAACGCCTCAAGTCCTTCTATCTGACCAACTTGGTGGGCAACCCCACCGAATCGGCCATCGCGGCCGCGCATCTGATCTTCGGCGGCGTCCTCGATCGGTTCCCGAAACTGACCGTCTGCCTGCCGCACGCGGGTGGCTCGTTTCCCTATCTGGTGGGGCGCATCAACCACGGCTGGGAGGTGCGCCCCGAGTGCGCGCACTTGGAGCGCGGCCCCGTCGAGTACCTGCGGCGCTTCTATTACGACACGGTTAGCCACTCGGCGAAGGCGCTCGCCTACCTGATTGATCTGGTCGGCGCCGACCGGGTCATGCTGGGAAGCGACTACTGCTTCGACATGGGATACGAACGCCCCGTCGAAGTGGTCGGCGAGCACCCCGGCTTGTCCGCCGACGACAAGCGGCGAATCCTCGGCGACAACGCGCGGGCGTTGCTCGGGCTGGGGTAGCCGCCGACGCTGGCGGGCGCGGCGGAGCGATGCTAACCTGGGCCGCGGATCGCCGCCGCGATCGCCTATTTCCAAGGGAGTGAAGGGATGAAACTGCGCTTTTCGCCGACCTCGCCGTTCGTCCGCAAAGTCCGCGCGGTCGCCGTCGCCACGGGCCTGGATTCGCGTATCGAGAACGTCCGGACCGAGACCACGGATCCGAGCTGGTGGGGCGACAACCCGCTCGGCAAGGTGCCGGCGCTCATTACCGACGACGGCAAGGCGTTGATCGATTCGCCGCTGATCTGCGAATACCTCGACAGCCTCCACGACGGCCCGAAGGTGTTCCCGCCCGCCGGCGAAGCGCGCTGGACGGCGCTGCAGCAGCAGGCCCTAGCGGACGGAATCATGGATGCCTGCGTGTCGTGCTACCAGGAATTGCGGAGGCCCGACGGCGAACGATCCCCCGGTTGGGTCGAGCGGCAGCAGGGCAAGGTGGAGCGGACGGTGGCGGCCCTCGAGGCCGAGGCCGCCGCGCTCGAGGGTGATCCCGATATCGGCAACATCGCCGTCGGGTGCGCGCTCGGCTACATCGACCTCCGGATGCCGGATTTTGACTGGCGCGCGGACGCACCGCGTCTCACGAATTGGTACGAAGGGTTCGCGAAAAACCCCTTCATGACCGAGACCGCCCCGCCGCCCGCCTGAAACGGATCGCGGTTGAATGTGCTCACGGATCGGTTCGTCACTGCCGTCCCCGGAATCAGGCCCGGGAAGGGCGATGACGCCACCGGCGGCGGGCTGCAGGACCGCTGTCGCCTATCCCCAGTCGTCATGCCCGCGCAGGTCGCGGGCATCCACGGAATCGGGTCGTGCCTGGGATCGCAAAGACGTGGATGGCCGGGACGGAGCCCGGCCATGACGTTTGGAAAGTGACAGACGCGGCGTGAGAAAATCGGCCGACGGCGCGGCGCGGCGCACGCAGTAGCCGCACTCAATACATGTGCTGGCCGCCGTTGATGGACAGCGTCGAGCCGGTGATGAAGCCGGCTTCGTCGGCGGTCAGAAACGCGATGCCGCGGGCGATCTCTTCGGGCTGGCCGAGACGGCCGACGGGAATGCGGCCGATGATAGCCTCGAGCACTTTTTCGGGCACGGCGCGCACCATTTCGGTATCGATGTAGCCGGGTGCGATGGCGTTGACCGTGATGCCCTTGCCGGCGCTCTCCTGGGCGAGGGCCTTGGTGAACCCGTGGATGCCGGACTTGGCGGCCGAATAGTTAATCTGGCCGAACTGGCCGGCTTGGCCGTTGATCGAACCGACGTTTACGATGCGGCCGAAGTTGCGCTCGCGCATGCCTTCGATCACGCACCGCGCCATGTTGAAGCACGAGCCCAGATTGGTGTCGATGACCGCCGCCCAGTCTTCGCGCGCCATACGGTGAAGCGTGCCGTCACGGGTGATGCCGGCGTTGTTGACCAGAATCTCGACCGGACCCAGGTCCTCGGTCACTTTGGCGATGCCGTCGCGGCACGCCTCGAAGTCGGAAACGTCCCACTTGTAGACGGGGATGGCGGTCTCGCCGTTGAAGGCCTTGGCCGCCTCGTCGTTCCCGCCGTACACCGCGGCGACGCTGTGGCCGGCCTCTTTCAAGGCCACCGAGACTGCGCGGCCGATGCCGCGCGTGCCGCCGGTTACAATCGCAACACGTCCCATGTCGTCCTCCATCGTTCTCGTCAGGTTATCGGTTGCCGGATCGCGCGCCCGCCTCGCCCGGCCGCCGCCGGGCAGCGGAAGCGTCGCGGCGGGTTCGGGGCGGCGCTTTCGCGGTTGGATCGACCCGCGCCGTTAGTCGCGGGCCACGCACATGGCGATCCCCATGCCGCCGCCGATGCAAAGCGTCGCCAGCCCCTTCTTGGCGCCGCGGCGGCGCATTTCGTAAAGCAGGGTCACCAGGACTCGCGCGCCCGACGCACCGATGGGGTGGCCAAGCGCGATGGCGCCGCCGTTGACGTTCAGGCGCTCGGGATCGAAGCCGAGGTCGCGGCCGACGGCCAGCGACTGGGCGGCGAAGGCTTCGTTCGCCTCGATCAGGTCCAAGTCGTCGACGCTCCAGCCGGCCTTCTCAAGCGTGGCCCGGCTCGCCGGGATCGGACCCGTGCCCATGACCGCCGGATCGACGCCCGCGCTCGCCCACGATACGATTCGCGCCAAGGGCTCGACGCCGCGCCTGTCGGCCTCGGCGGCCGACATGACCACCACGGCCGCCGCGCCGTCGTTGATACCGGACGCGTTGCCTGCGGTCACGGTCCCGTCCTTGGCGAAGGCAGGCCTCAGCTTGGCCAGCGCGTCGGCGGTCGTGCCGTGCTTCGGATATTCGTCAGCCTCGACGACGTCTTCGCCCTTCCGGGTTTTGATGGTGACCGGCGTGATCTCGTCGGCGAAGGTGCCGGCCTTCTGGGCGGCCTCGGCCTTCTGCTGGGACGCGGCGGCGAACGCATCCTGGTCCTCGCGCGAGATTTGCCACTTCTCGGCGACGTTCTCGGCCGTAACCCCCATGTGATAGCCGTTGAAGCAGTCCCACAGGCCGTCCTTGATCATGGTGTCGATGATCTGCACGTCGCCCATCTTGGTGCCCGAGCGCAAGTACACGCAGTGCGGCGCCAGCGACATGTTCTCTTGGCCGCCAGCGACGACGATCGCGCTGTCGCCGAGGCGAATCGCCTGCGCGCCCAAGGCGACAGAGCGCAGGCCCGAGCCGCACAACTGGTTGATGACGTAGGCGGTCCGCTCCACCGGGATGCCGGCCGCGACCGCGGCCTGGCGCGCCGGATTCTGGCCGTTCGCGGCGGTCAAAATCTGACCCATGACGACTTCCGAGACGTCGGTCGGCTCCACCTTGGCGCGCGTCAGTGCCGCCTCGATGGCGATTTGGCCCAACTCATGGGCCGGAATGTTGGCAAGCGTGCCGCAGAACGAGCCCACCGGCGTCCGAGCCGCGCCGGCGATGACGATCTCTGCATTGGAATCGGCCATTTTGGATGTCCTCCTCATGAGTGGCGCGCATTGGGCGCGCCCGGACAGCACCTGCGGTGGTCTCCACGGGGTCGTGGGTGGCCGGCGTTCGCGGGTTCTCAACCGTTATACGCGCGTGAAATACCGCGTACAAGAACGAATTACTGCACCGCGGCAGAATTCATGCTGCGGTGCGGCCTAACCAGTCTGCGAGCGGGTGGTAGAGGACTTTTGCCGCGCTCGACCCCGCCACCATTCCGACGTGGCCAGCGGGAACGACGCGGCATTGGGCGCCCGGAATCGCCGCGGCCAGGGCCTGGGCCGAGGCCGGCGGCACGATCCTGTCGCGCTCGGGAACGACGACCAAAGTGGGGGCACGAACTTTGCCGGCAATGACGGGCTCACCGGCGACGCGCCATGTTCCCAACGCCGGTTGGTTTTCTACGTACCAGCCGATCAGGCACTCCATCGCCGCGGGTCCGGCCAGCGGCACCCCGTCGTTGAGCCAGTCCTCGAGCACCACGAACCGCCGCGCGCTCTGGTGTGCGGGATCCATGCGGGCGAAGCCGCGAAACTTCTTGATCGTCGCATAGGGATCGAGGCTCGCGAACAGCGCTTGAATTAAATCCACCGGCAGGGTTCCCAGCACCCGAACGAGGTCTCGCAGGTGCGGTGCCGCAGTGCGAAGTAGGGTGGCCTTGGCCATGCCGGCGGCGTGAAAGTCCCACGGCGCCGCCAGGGTCGCCAGCGAGCGCACGTCCTTGGGCCGGCGTGCGGCGAGCGCGACCGCGAGCAACCCGCCCATGCAGTAGCCGACGACGTCGACCGCCCCGCCGCCCAGCCGGCGCGCGACCGCGAGCGCACTCTCCAAGCGCCCGGCGATGTAGTCACCAAGCGAGAAACTCCGCTCTTGCACGTCGGGCGTGCCCCAGTCCACCAGCAGCGGTCTGAAGCCGGCGCCCGCGAGGAAACGGAGCAGGCTTCGATCATCGGCGAGGTCCAGGATGTAGGGCCGGTTGATCAGCGAGGGCACCACGAGGACGGGCGCGCCACCTAAACCTTTGTCCCCGTAGTCGAGGAGCCGGGTCGACCCCTCGCTCCACAGGCAGTTCGGCGCGACGCGCGCACGGGTCGCGGGATGGCGGTGGTACGCGCCCACGCCGCGCGCGAAGTCGGCAAGGCGCCGGCGCGCGAGATCGTCGACGGCGCGGGCGAAGACCTCAGGTTCGACTTCGGCGAGCGCCGCGGCGAGTTCGCGCACTTGGCCTTCGAGTTCCGGCCTCCAAAGCTGCAACCCGCTCGTCAATGAGGGCAAGGCGGCGCGCGAGCTCATCCACGTCATCACCTGGATCGCGACGTGCAGGGGGAGCGGCCGGGGACCGAGACGCGGCGCGCCCGGGCTTCGTCTGTGTTTCGTCGGTCCGGTCGGTGGGCGTTTCGTCATCGGCGGCCCGTCCTCGGCCCTTTGCCTTGCGATCCCCGGCGTCGGCGAGAAGGGTGGTGGCGCCCGAGTTCATGAGATTGATCGTGCGCACCGTGATCTCGGCCAAGTTCTCGTCGTCGGCGAGCGCCGTCAATTGCGCCTGCCACAGCTCCAGATATGTTCGTGCCAGTGCGTCCAGGTCCGGCGGTTTCGGCATCGCATCGCGTCCTCGATCGTACCCCGTACTATACCGCCGCCGGCAAGGGTGCGGAAACATTCATTGCATTGCAGCATGAACGACGCGAAAATAGGCGGGACGTCCGTCTGACACGCTTATGCGGCCGAGAGCACTTGGTGATGGAACAAGATTCGCGCCCGGACGATCAGCCGATCAAGATCAAGAAATACGCCAACCGGCGGCTCTACAACACCGCGACCAGCAGCTACGTGACCCTCGATCACCTGGCGAGGATGGTCAAGGATGGCGTCGATTTCGTCGTCCAGGACGCCAAATCAGGTGACGATATCACGCGCACGGGGCTGACCCAGATCATCGTCGAGGAGGAATCCAAAGGCGAGACCATGCTTACCATCAGCTTCCTGCGCCAGCTCATCCGCTTCTACGGCGACAGCCTGCAAGCGCTGGTCCCGCGCTACCTCGAGTACAGCATGCACTCGTTCGCGCGCAATCAGGGAAAGATGCGCGAGACCATCCGCGAGACCATGAACGGGCTGTTCCCGTTCGCCCAGTTCGAGGAGATGGGCAAGCAGAATCTCGTCTTGTTCGAGAACGCCATAAAGATGTTTTCGCCGTTCTACGGCGAAGGTGAGGGAAATAACGGCGCACCCCAAGCGACGGACCCCCAGGCGAACGACGGCGACGGTTTTCCCCGGCAGGGGACCGGGGCCGCCCCGCGTGGCAACGCCGAGGACCAGATCCAAGAACTTCGCGCGCTCCTGAACGAGATGCAGGACCGTCTCGACAAGGTGGTGCCGCGTTCGGACGACCCGGCGTAAAGCACTCTTCGCCTCCGGAAACCGCGCGGCGGGCCGCCCCAAGCCCGCCCTTCGCATTGTAAACTTCACATTGTAGACATTGAGAAATGTACGACTTCCGCGCCGGTCTTTGCCGGAGCGAGGCCCCCGCCTTGCGCGGACAGGCAAGAGTTTAAGGAATTTTCCTCGCGGTCAGGCGGGGAGATTCCTTCGCAAGAGCCGTGGCCGCACGCGGGCGCTCACGCCTTGGTCCGGTGTCGGCTCTCGAGCACGTAGACGCGTAGCGCGCTCGAGAGGTTGCCCTTGCGCCGGCGGTCGATTGTGCCGATCAGCCGGTTTACCGAGACGCCGTTTTCGGCCGCGATCCCTTTCAGCGCGTCCCAGAAGGGATCCTCGAGAGAGACGCTCGTCTCGTGGCCCGCAACGAGGACGGAACGCTTGCGCGCGCGTCCCTCAAGGCGGGTCACGAGCCCGCCTTCTCGCGTCTTCGCGTGCGTTTCAACGGCTTCCGGTCCCTGGCTCTCAGCGCCGCGGCGCACGCGCGCCGGGCCCATTCGGCGATCTCCTCGGCGTCCTCGAAAAGATGCGCCGGCACCTCGTGGTAGGGCATGACGGTGGGCCGGTTTTCGTATGGCATAAAGGGGCCCATGCCGGCCACCTCGTACTCGTCCCGGTTCTCATCGTCGGTCTTGAAGTAGAGGATGTCGCGGCGCGTTATCATCCCGAACATCAGTCCGTCCCGGAACAGGCCTGCGCCCCCGAACATCGGCCGCGCCTGGACCCGGTCGAGGGAGCCCAGGAGCTCGAGCACGTAATCGCGGTATTCGGGACTGATCGCCACGGCTGCCGTCTCGTTACCTGGCCCGCATCCGTCAACCAAAATGCTCGTAGAGCATCAATGCGGCGAAGACAAGAAGGACGAGACCGGTGCCCCGCGCGATGGCGTCGGCGACCGCCGGGGTGAGCAGCCAGCGCCGCGCCGCCTGCGCCGCCCAGGCGATGGGGCCTTGCCAAGCGACGTTGATCACGACGAGCGTCGCGGCAAGGGTGAGAAGCTGAAGGGTCACATCCGCGCGCCCGGTGTCCACGAAGTTGGGAAAGAGCGCGAGAAAGAGGACGATCACCTTGGGGTTCAGGAGATTTGTAAGCAAGGCGTCGCGGCACGCCTTGGCGCCTGGGACCGGGGACGCGTTGCCGAGGCCGAGCCGGCCGCCGCCCCGCAAGCCCTGAACGCCCAGCCACGCCAGATACGCGGCGCCTGCGACGGCGACGGCCTTGAACAGCACCGGCGAGGACGCGATGATCAACGAGACGCCCGCGACCGCCAAAAGGGTATGCACGAGCAAGCCGAGTTGGACGCCGGCGACGGCCGCCATTCCCACCCAATGGCCCGACGAGAGAGCATAGCGGACAATCAAGAGCGTGTCCGGTCCCGGCGAGATCACGACCGCGCCGGCGGCAAGGGCGAAGGCGCCAAGCACGGCTGGTTCCACCGGAATCACGAGACCGCGCCCCCGAGCCCGTCAAGGAAACCCGCCGCCGCCGCCAGCCCTTCCTCCCAGTTCTCCCGTTCGGTCCGGCCCGAGGCCTTGCGCGGTTTGAAACCGTGGTCGCCGTCGGCGAGCCAACGCAGCCGGACGGCCGCGGACAGCGCGTAGTCGCGCACCTCGTCTTGGGCGCCAAGAGGATCGCGGCTGCCCTGCACGATCAGCGTCGGCGTCGCGAGCGCGGCGAGATGATCGATTCGCGGGCCGGCCGACCGGCCCGGCGCGTGGAAGGGAAATCCCAGGCAAAGGAGGCCGCGCACCCCGACCTCGTCCGCGACCAGGCTGGCGATCCGCCCGCCCAGCGACTTCCCGCCGATCGCGAGATTGCGCGCGCCCAATTCCTCGATGACGGAGCGCCAGTATGCAATCAATTTCGGTGCCCGGTCCGGCGGACGCCGGCCCCCGCGCGAGCGGCGCTCGGCCATGTAGGGGAACTCGAACCGGGCCACCCGAAGGCCGCGCGCGGCGAGGCCGCCGGCGAAGAAGGCCATGAACGGGCTATCCATGGGCGCACCGGCGCCATGCGCCAGCGCGACCGTCAACGCAGCGCCTTCGGGGCCGTCCCAGAGGAACGGGGGCGCGGACGCCACGACGAATCGCTCAGGCGCGCCGGCGACCGGGGCCGAACGCGGAGAAGAAGTCGTTTCCCTTGTCGTCGACGACCAGGAAGGCGGGGAAGTTTTCCACCTCGATCCGCCAGATCGCCTCCATCCCGAGCTCGGGATAAGCGATGCATTCCACCTTGCGAATGCAGTCCTGGGCCAGCAAGGCGCCTTCTCCACCGACCGAGCAGAGGTAAAAGCCGCCGAACCGCTGGCAGGCCTCCGTCACTTGGCGCGAACGGTTGCCCTTGGCGAGCATGATGAAGCTGCCGCCGGCGTCCTGGAAATCGGCGACGTAGGAATCCATGCGTCCCGCCGTCGTCGGACCGAACGCGCCGGTCGCGTATCCCGCCGGGGTTTTCGCCGGGCCGGCGTAGTAGACGCAATGGTCCTTGAAGTACTGCGGCAGCCCCTCGCCCCGATCGAGCCCCTCCTTCAGCTTGGCGTGCGCGATGTCGCGGGCGACGATCATGGGACCCGTGAGCGAAACACGGGTCTCGATGGCGAGTCCGCTCAAGATATTTCGGATCGCGTCCATGGGCTGGTTCAACTCGATCGCCACCGCGTCCCCGCCGACGGCGTGGGTCGCGACCTCGGGCAGGTACTTCGCCGGATCGGTTTCGAGTTGCTCCAGATACACGCCTTGCGCGGTGATCTTCCCCAGGATCTGGCGGTCGGCGGCGCAACTCACGCCTAGTCCCACGGGGCACGAGGCGCCGTGACGCGGCAACCGGATCACGCGCACGTCATGGCAGAAGTACTTGCCGCCGAACTGCGCCCCGATCCCCAACGAATGGGTCATCTCGTGCACCGCACGCTCGAGCGCAAGGTCGCGAAAGGCCTGGCCGTACTTGTTGCCCTTGGTGGGCAATCCGTCCAAGTAGCGCGCGCTCGCCAGCTTGACGGTCTTGAGCGTCATCTCGGCCGAGGTGCCGCCGATCACGATCGCCAAGTAGTAAGGCGGACAGGCCGCGGTCCCGATCGCGATGATCTTCTCTTCGAGAAACGCCATCAGGCGTTCGGGCGTGAGCAGCGCCCGCGTCTCCTGGAAGAGAAAGGTCTTGTTGGCCGAGCCGCCGCCCTTGGCCATGAACAGGAAATCGTACGCGTCGCCCTTGGTGGCGTTGATGTCGATCTGCGCCGGCAGGTTGTTGCCGGTGTTCACTTCCTCGTACATGTCCAGCGCCGCGAGCTGGCTGTAGCGAAGGTAATTCTCGGCGTAAGCCCGATGGATGCCCTCGGTCAGCGCCGCCTTGTCGTCGCCGTCGGTCCAGACGCGCTGGCCCTTGTTGGCGAAGACGATCGCGGTGCCGGTATCCTGGCACATAGGCAGCACGCCGCCGGCGGCGACGTTCGCGTTCTTGAGGAATTCGAGCGCCACGAACTTGTCGTTGTCCGAGGCCTCGTCGTCGTCGAGGATCGCGCGAAGGCGCGCGAGGTGGCTGGAGCGGAGCAGATGCTGGGTGTCGCGCATGGCTTCCGCGGCCAACCGTGCCAGCGCTTCCGGAGCGACTTTCAAGATGGTCTCGCCGTCGAATTCGACCGCGCTGACGTGATCGGGGGTGATCAGCCGATACTCGGTCGCCGTGTCTTCGACGAGAGGGAACATGTCCTTGTAAACGGTCGAACGCATTAAATTACCTCGGGGTAAAGCACCGGCGGGTGCCGCTACTTCTTGCGGAACTTGTCGAACGCGATGATCTCGCCCGTCGCCCCTTCCGCGGACCCGTCTTCTTTGGCCTCGTTGGGCTCAGCGCCGCCGTCCGCCGGGTCCTTGACCGGGACCGGCACGAGCGGTTTTCGCGCCGGTCCCGCAGAATCGGGTTCGGGCGCGCCTTCGCGCTTGGGCGGGTGTGACGCTTCGCGCTCGCCTGCTAGCGAAATCTCCGTACCGGGCGGCTGCTTGAGCTTGAGGAGGAAGTCGACGCTCGGATCGGCAAACGAAGTGACGGCGGCGAAGGGGATGCGAAGCCGCGCGTTGACGCCCCCAAAAGTCAGCGTCACCTCGAAGGCCTCGGCCTCGACCACCAGGTCGTCGAACCGGTTCTGAAGCACCACCGTCATCTCCGAGGGATATCGGGCCTTCAGGTGGGCCGAAATCCGCACGCCGGGCGCGCCCGTGAGAAACGTGACGTAAAAATGGTGCTCGCCGGGAAGCTCGCTTTCGGCAACGTGGGCAAGCGCGCGGCGTGTCACGCCGCGCAATGCGTCTTCGACCCAGGCATCGTAGTCGAGAGGGGATTCGCCGGGGGTTCGACGTTCCATCGGGCCTGTATTTCACGAAGCTTCACGCCACAAACGAGTGGAGGGCTTCTGTTGCCAGGTGCCCTCCGAACCCCGTTGCAGCCTAAGCGGCTACAGCAAATGCCTCGTTATCATTGGCATTTGTGAGTTTGGCCCGATAACGGTGGTACCATACCGGGCGAAAACCGCACCTTTACCGCGCACGTCGATCCTGTATCGCCCCCTTGGCAGGGCGCCCCGACGGGCGCCAGGGAATTTGGTGGAGGCGCCGGGTACTGCCCCCGGGTCCGCAACGCTTATTCCGAACGACGTTTATCGCCATAGTCGGTTGCCCGACACCCCCAATATAGTGCCTTCGGGAGCTTCGGAAAAGGGGCGCTTTGAATCCGAACCGGAATGTCTCCGCCGTCCGCGCTCTGGTAGTGTTCGCAAACCGCAATTAACCGCGCTCGAATCGCGAATGGGGGACCCGATGAACGTCTCGCAAGCCATCGCCGGGCTGGTCAAGGCCTACGGCGCCGAATACGCCTTTACGCTGACGGGCGGACCGCAAAGTCCGCTAATGGAGATGCAGCTGCGCCATGGAATCCGGACGATCCTCGGGCGCAGCGAACGGTCCGCCTTCGCCATGGCCGACGCCTACGCCCGCATCACGGGCAAGCCCACCTTCGGGCTGGCGCAGTACGGCTGCGGGACCGCCTATCTTCCATTCGCCATGATCGATGCGTTTTGGGCGCACAGCCCGATCGTCGCCATCAACAGCGCCCCCGACAGCGCGACCAAATACAAGTACGAATACCAGGAGATGGAGCAGGCTCCGCTTTTCCAGACCTGCACCAAGTGGTGCGGCGAACTGCCCGCGCCCAATCGTATCTTGGACGTGCTCCGGACCGCGATTCGAGCCGCGGTCGAGGGAAGCCCGGGGCCGGTCTATCTCGGTATCCCCATGGACTGGTACGACGTCGAGGTGGGCGACGAGTTCGAGGCGTACGCAGACGATGCGTTCACGAACGTGTCGGCCTTGCGCGCCGCTCCGCTTCCCACGGACATCGAGCGCGCCGTCGCCGCGCTTTCCGGGGCCGCGCGCCCGGTGATTCTCGCTGGCGGCGGCGTTCTTCTTTCGGGCGCCTGGGACGAGCTTACGGCCCTGGCCGAAACCCTGCAGATTCCGGTGGTGACGACGGTGTCGGGCAAGGGCAGCATTGCCGAGACCCATCCCCTCGCGGTCGGCGTCGCCGGACGCTACTCGCGCAAGGTGGCCAACGACACGCTCGGCGAAAGCGACCTCTGTGTGGTGGTGGGATCGCGACTCGGGTCGATGGGAACCGACACTTTCAAGTTCCCGAAGCCCGGAACCCGCATCGTCCACATCGACTGCGATGCCATGACGCTTGGGCGAACCTACCGCGAGGAGGTTTCGATTCTCGCCGACGCCAAGGTCGCGCTCGCGGCCTTCGTTGACGCCGCCACTCAAGCAAACCTCCCCGGGCGGCCGCCGCGCTGGGCGGAATGGACGGGCCGCGTCCAGGGCACGGTGGCGGCCTGGCGCCAGGCGTTCAAAAAGCGCGCCATGGACACGCCCGCCGACCGGCGGCTCAACCCCTACGCCGTGATGGCCGAACTCGACCGCCGTTTCGACGGTGACGACGTCCTGGTCGCCGACACCGGCTACATGGCGGCGTGGTCGGGCACCTTGATCGAGCAGAAGACCGCCGGTCGCAACATGTTGCGCGCGGCGGGATCGCTCGGCTGGGCCTTTCCGGCCGCGCTCGGCGCCAAGCTCGCGGTCGGCGAGGGACGGCGGGTCACCTGCATGGTCGGCGACGGCGGGCTCGGCTATCACCTCGCCGATCTGGAAACCGCGCTCCGGCTCGATCTACCGGTCACCACGGTGGTTATGAACAACGCCGCGTTCGGCTTCTCCTACGACGTCCAGCGGTATCTCCACGACCAGTCCGACCGCCTGCCCGATGCGACCGATTTCCTGGATCTCGACTTCGCTGCCATCGCGCGGGCCTTCGGCGCCTTCGGGGAACGGGTCACGGATATTGCGGACCTCGGACCGGCCCTGGAGCGCGCCCAGGACGCGGGCCGCCCCGCCTTGATCGACGTCGCTGTATCAAAGGACGCGACGCCGCCTGTCGGGCGCTACGCGGCGGCCGGCGGTAGGGAGCTGTAGGGAGCTGAAAAGCCCACCGAGACCGTATTTTCACGCGCGTGGAATCGCACCGGCCGGCGCTCGCTTTGCCTGGGTGCCGCGAGACGCTACAGTGTCCGCCGGGTCACGGATGCGCGTCTTCGGGAAAGGCGACGGATGGAGTTGAGCGCCGAACAAAGCGCCGAGATCGAATCGCTGAAGCGCCAGCGATTCGATACCCGCAGGGCCACCGTGCCGGCGCTCGAGGAGATTCTCTACGAACCGATGCCCGTGCTCGACCACGGGTTCGTGCGCGTCGTCGACTACATGGGCGACGACGGCGCGGTCGTTCAGGCGGCCCGGGTGTCCTATGGCAAGGGGACGCGAAGCGTGCGCGGCGACGCCGGGCTCATCAATTATCTCATGCGCCACCGGCACACGACGCCGTTCGAGATGTGCGAGATCAAGTACCACGTGAAGCTTCCCATCTTCGTCGCGCGCCAATGGATCCGGCACCGCACGGCCAACGTCAACGAGTACTCGGCCCGCTATTCGATCCTCGACAAGGAGTACTACGTGCCGCCGCCCGAGCACCTGGGTGCCCAGTCGAAAAGCAACCGCCAGGGACGCGCCGAGGTCCTCGACGACGACGAGGCCGCCCGCGTGCTCACCCTTTTGAACAGCGACGCCGAGCGCTGCTACGCCCATTACGAGGAGATGCACAACGAGGACGCGGCGGGCGAGATCCTGGACCCCACGAGGCGCGGCCTGGCGCGCGAACTCGCGCGCATCAACTTGACGCTCAATACCTATACCCAGTGGTACTGGAAGATCGATCTCCACAATCTGCTTCATTTCCTGTCGCTCAGGGCGGACCCCCACGCCCAGTACGAGATCCGCGTTTACGCCGAGGTCATGCTCGAGACCCTCAGGCGCTGGGTTCCGTTGACCTATGATGCTTTCACGGAATACGCGATGGGCGGCGCGCGCATCTCGGCCAAGGGGCTCGCGGTGATCCGGCGCATGATCGCGGGCGAGAAGGTTTCCGCGGAGAAGAGCGGCCTCAGCAAGCGCGAATGGCTGGAAATCATGGAGACGGTGGCCCCAATGGGCCGCGAGGCGGCCGAAGCAACAACGCGCAAGGAATAGCAACGACGGCGAAGGTTTCGTTGTCGACGAGACGCGGCGGGATCGCAGCGCCCGATGCGGCGCGCCGCGAACGGATCATGGGCGATGAGGAGGATGACATGGCCAAGGTGGACACAACGATCAGGCTGGACGTGCCCGCCGACAAGGTGTGGTCCCTGATCGGCGGGTGGGTCGCGCTTCCCGACTGGTTGCCCGGGATCGAGGCTTGCGCGAGCGAAGACGGCGGACAGATCCGCCGCATCAAGACCGCTGATGGCCGCACGATCGTCGAGGAGCTTCGCTTCGCCGACAATCTTAAGCGCGCCTACAGTTACAATATCCTCGCCGGCATCGACGCGGTCTCGAACTACATCGGCACGCTTGGTGTCGCCGAAGACGGCGACGGGTGCGTCGTCACCTGGTCGGCCGAATTCGACCCCGTGGGTGCCGAAGACGCGGCCGTCGCGGGCATCCGCAACACGTTCGAAAGCGGGCTTCAGGCCATCAAGGCGGCGTTCGGCGGCTAACGCGTTGTCCGTTTAGTCGGCACCGGCCCACACGTGTAGGCGACACGTGTGGGCCGGTGCGATTCCACGTGCGTGGAAAACGATCCAAACGCCGCCGATCCGCCTTACAGGCGTGAAGCGATAGACCGGAAGACCCGGCCTTGGCGGCGCGAAGTGTTGGTTGCCTGCGCCCGTCCGCGTTCCCGCGCCTCTATTCGACGACGATTTTCGGCCGTGATGCGGCCTCGGCCTCGCGTGCTTGGGCGATCTTCGCGCCGATGGTCCGGGCGATCTCGAGATAGGTCTTGGCGTGGGCGCCTTCGGGATCGGAAATGACGATGGGGTGGCCGCCGTCCGAGGTTTCGCGAATCGCTATGTCCAAAGGAATCTCGCCCAGAAAATCGACCCCGAGCCGGTCGGCTTCGAGGCGCGCGCCGCCGTGGGCGAAAATCTCGGAGCGCGTGGCGCAATGCGGGCAGATGAAGTAGCTCATGTTCTCGATGATGCCGAGGACGGGGACGTCCACCTTGCGGAACATGTTGAGGCCCTTGCGGGCGTCGACGAGCGAGATGTCCTGGGGCGTCGAGACGATGACGGCGCCCGCGAGCGGCACGCGCTGGGCCATGGTGAGCTGGGCGTCGCCGGTGCCGGGCGGCATGTCGACGACGAGGATGTCGAGCGCGCCCCAGTTCACGTCGCGCATCATCTGCTCGAGCGCCATGCCCACCATGGGACCGCGCCAGACCATCGGGGTATCTTCGTCCACCAGGAAGCCCATGGACATGCACTTGACGCCGTAGTTCTTCATGGGCTCGAGCTTGTTGTCGGCGGTCGTCGTGGGTCGCGCCGATATCCCCAGCATGCGTGGGATCGAAGGACCGTAAATATCGGCGTCCAGCACGCCGGTCTCGAATCCGATCACATGAAGCGCGAGCGCCAAGTTGACGGCCGTCGTCGATTTGCCGACGCCGCCCTTTCCCGAAGCGACCGCGACGATGGCGCCGATCTCGGGCAGCAGCATCGCGGCGGGCGGGCGTCCGCCGCCGGGCCGCGCCCCGGCGGCCGGGCCGGACGCGCCGGCGGCGGCCTCGGCGGGCCTTTCCGCGGTCAGAACGACGGTGGCGGAAAGCACGCCCGCAAGGCGATGAACGGCCTCTTCCGCCTGCTTGCGCAAGTCTTCGAGCGCGGGTCCGCGCTGGGCGTCGACCTCGATGGCGAAAGCCACGTGTCCGTCCCGCACCTGAAGGCCCGACACCATTCCCAGCGTGACGATGCCGGCGCCGCGATCGGGATCGCGAATCTCTTTCAGCGCCTCGAGGATTTGCGTTTCGGTGACGTCCGCCATGGTCGATGCTCCCTCCCCAGCGCCCAGGCCCGCCCACGGCCGGGGCTGGCGTTGCGCGTTCCGCTTCGCTAGCCTATAAACATGCGCAAGGGTGAGCGCATCCGATCCGCGGCGCGGGTCCCCTAGTTATAAGCGCTCACGCCGCGTGCTCAAGGTTGCGAACGCCGGTTCGACACCGCGCGGCGGGCGCGGCGGCACAAAGGAGCTTTTCTCATGGCATGGAGCCCACAGGGCGGCGGTCAAGGCCCCTGGGGTCGCGGGCCGGCCGGCCCGCAACCGCCCGATATCGAGGATATCCTGCGCCGCGGCCAGGACGCGTTCAAGCGCATTATGCCCGGTCGGTTGGGATCCGGGCGCGGGATCGCGCTCATCGTGATCGCGGTCGCGGCAATCTGGCTGGCCAGCGGGTTCTACCGCGTTCAGCCTGCCGAACAAGGGGTGGTTCTGTTGTTCGGCCGCTGGATCCAGACCACGGATCCGGGCCTCAACTGGTTCTTTCCCTCGCCGATCGGCACCGTGATGACGCCCAACGTCGAGGTGATCAACCGGGTCGAGGTTGGGCTGCGCGGCGCCGACGAGTCCGGGCGGGTAACGTCGAACGCGATCCGCGACGTGCCCGAGGAAAGCCTGATGCTAACGGGCGATCAGAACATCGCCGATTTGGACTTCACGGTTTTCTGGAAGATCAAGGACGCGGGCGAGTTCCTGTTCAACATCCGCAACCCCGAGGCGACCGTGAAAGCCGTCGCCGAAAGCGCCATGCGCGAGGTGGTCGGCCAAACCACCCTGGAACAGGCGCTGACCGGGGGGCGGACCCCGGTCGAACAGAAGACCCGCACCCTCATGCAGCGCATTCTCGACACGTACGGCTCGGGTATTTCAATCAGCGAGGTCAAGCTGTTGAAGGTGGATCCCCCCGGCGCGGTCATCGACGCCTTCAACGAGGTCCAGCGCGCCCGCCAGGACAAGGAGCGCAAACAGAACGAGGCCCAGGCGTACGAGAACCGGGTCGTGCCGACGGCGCGCGGCGAGGCCGAGAAGATCATCCAGGAGGCCACCGCCTACAAGGAGAGGCTGGTGCTCGAGGCCGAAGGCCAGGCGCAGCGCTTCCTCGCGGTCTACGAATCGTACAAGATCGCACCCGAGGTCACGCGTCAGCGGCTCTATCTGGAGACCATGGAAGAGGTGATGCGGGGCACCGACAAGGTCATCATCGACTCCGGTCCCGGAGGCGGCTCCGGGGTCGTTCCCTACCTTCCGTTGAACGAGCTGCGCAAGCGCTCCACCGGAGGCACCAACCAATGAGAAACCCGGCCGCGATCTTCGGGTTGATCGTCATCGCGCTCGGCGTCGTCGCCTTCGGAACGCTGTTCACGGTCGATCAGCGCGAACAGGTGATCGTGCTTCAGTTGGGCGAACCGAAGCGGGTGATCCGCAATCCGGGCCTCAACGTGAAGATCCCCTTCGTCCAGAACATCGTTAGGTTCGACAGGCGCATCCTCGACATGGATCCGCCCGCCGAACAGGTCCTGCTTTCGGACCAAAAGCGCATCAACGTCGACGCCTTCGCGCGTTACCGCATCATCGATCCATTGCGTTTCTATCAGTCGGCGAACAACGAGGGGCGGCTCCGCGACCGCCTCGGGGCGACCTTGAACTCAAGCGTTCGCAACGTGGTCGGTCTCCACCCCTTGACCGACCTTCTGTCACCCGAGCGCGACAACATCATGCGCCGCATCCACGACGAGGTGAATACGGTCGCCGAGGATCAGTTCGGCATCGAGATCGTCGACGTGCGCATCGGGCGCTCCGACCTGCCCGTGGAAATCGCCAACAACGTCTTCGACCGGATGCGCTCGGAGCGCGAGCGCGAGGCCAACCTGCTGCGCGCCGAGGGCGACGAGATCAAGCAGCGAATCACCGCCACCGCCGACAAGAAGCGAATCGTGATTCTCGCCGACGCGACCCAGAAATCCGAGATCCTGCGCGGCGAGGGCGAGGCCGCCGAGACGCGGATTCTCGGCGAGGCCCACAACGCGGGAATCGAGTTCTATTCGTTCCTGCGCTCGCTCGAATCCTACCGCAAGGCGATGGGCCCGGACGACACGACAATGGTGTTGCGCCCCGACAGCGACTACTTCCGCTTCTTCGGAGACATCACCGGCGAGGAACCGACGCAGCGATAGGCGCGCCCACGCCGGCGCTCTAAATCGCCGCCCCGGGTCGTGGTCCGAGTCGGGCCGCCGCCCGCTACGCCTTTTTCACGTGAGGCACCATGTCGGATCTCTTGACCGGGCTCGCGCTCGCCATCGCGATCGAAGGGACCTTGTACGCGCTCTTTCCCGACGGCATGAAGCGGATGATGGCCGTCCTGCAGACGCAGCCGCCGGGCCGGCTTCGCAACGCGGGCCTGGTCATGGCCGCGACGGGGGTGGGGATCGTCTGGCTCGTCAGGGGATGAACGGTCGCGAACCTAGGTTTCAGCGACCGGTCTTGCATGCCTCGGACGTGAACACTAGATGGCAGGCACGCGGGAATCATCTATGATGACGACCGCCCGAATCGCACCTAAGGAGAAGAATGCCGTGATTCGCGCGATGAACCAAACGAACGGCGCCCCCGGGGGCGCAACCAAGCTGCGCGGGGTGCGGACCCGAACGGCGGCGGGCGTAGCGGTATTGGCCTTCGTGGCCGGATTGATGACGTCCGGCGAGGCCTTTGCCCGCGCCGCGCCCGAGAATTTCGCCGATCTCGCGGAAAGGTTGTTGCCGGCGGTGGTCAACATCTCGACGACCCAGCGGATCGAGGGCCGCACCGGTCCCGAACTGCCGCAGTTTCCGCCCGGTTCACCGTTCGAGGAGTTCTTCAAGGAGTTCTTCGAGCGCAACCAGCCGCCCCAGGGACGCCGGCGGGCGACGTCACTGGGCTCGGGCTTTATCATCGATCCCGACGGCTACGTCGTGACCAACAACCACGTCATCCAGGATGCCGACGAGATCACCGTCATCACCCACGACAATCGCCGCCTCGAGGCGACGCTCGTGGGGCGCGACCCGAAGACGGATCTCGCCCTCCTCAAGGTCGAGGCCGGAGAAAAATTGCCCGCGGTGCGTTTCGGGGATTCGGACGCGACGCGGGTGGGCGACTGGATCATCGCCATCGGCAACCCGTTCGGGCTCGGCGGAACGGTGACGGCCGGGATCATCTCGGCCAGGGGGCGTGACATCAAGGCGGGTCCGTACGACGATTTCCTTCAGACCGACGCCTCCATCAACCGCGGCAACTCGGGCGGTCCCATGTTCAACACGAACGGCGAGGTGATCGGGATCAACACTGCCATCTACTCGTCGACGGGGAACAGCGTCGGCATCGGCTTCTCGATTCCGAGCGCCACGGCCGAACCGGTGATCAACCAACTTCTAGATTCGGGCGAGGTACGCCGCGGATGGCTGGGCGTGCATATCCAGACCGTGACCGAGGAGCTTGCCGAGACCCTCGGGCTCGACCGGCCCCGAGGCGCCTTGGTCGCCAGCGTGATCGAGGGCGGACCGGCGGAGCAGGCCGGCGTCAAGGCGGGCGACGTCATCGTCCAGTTCGCCGACCGCGAAGTTGAGGAAATGCGCCGACTGCCCCGAATCGTGGCCGAGACCCCGGTCGGGCGCGACGTCGCGGTCGTCGTCTGGCGCGATCGCCAGGAGACCCGTCTCAGCGTCGCCGTCGGTGAGTTGAGGGAAGAAGAGACCGTGGTCGCGTCACGCCCCGCGAGCGGCGAGACCACCAACGTGGAAATCGGTCTTACCCTTTCCGAGGTGACGCCGGCGCTTCGCGAACGCTTCGAGCTCGAAGAGAATACCAAAGGGGTCGTAATCACCGACGTGGATGCCTCTGGGCCGGCCGCCGACAAGGACCTGCTCCCGGGCGACGTCATCGTCGAGGTCAGCCAGGAAGAGGTCGACTCGCCTGGAGACTTGGCGACCAAGGTCGAAAAGGCGCGATCGGCCGGCCAGAAGTCGGTCCTTCTGCTCGTCGAAAGCAAGCGCGGCGGGCTGCGGTTCATCGCGCTCCGCATCGAAAAGAGTTGAGCTGCCGCGGACGGTGCGCGGCGGGCGCCCAACCGTCAGTCGGTCCCGCCACTCTTCGAGCGGCGGGAAGTTAATGTGCAGGGGGGATTCAAAATGAGCGACGCCGTCAAGTACGTGCTGGCCGAGGACCGAATTCCGAAGGCCTGGTACAATATCGCCGCCGACCTTCCGCAACCGCCGCCGCCCGTGCTCCACCCCGGCACCGGCCAGCCCATTGGCCCGGACGATCTGGCGCCGCTGTTTCCGATGGCGCTGATCGGCCAGGAGGTGAGCACCGAGCGCGAGATCGAAATCCCCGGTCCGGTGCGCGACGTTTATCGCCTGTGGCGGCCGACGCCGCTATATCGGGCGCGAGGGCTGGAACGGGCGCTCGATACGCCGGCCAAGATCTACTACAAGTACGAAGGGGTCAGCCCGGCGGGCAGCCACAAACCGAACACGTCGGTCGCCCAGGCCTTCTACAACAAGGAAGAGGGAAGCACGCGCCTCACCACCGAAACCGGCGCCGGGCAATGGGGCTCCGCGCTGGCCTTCGCGGGCGCGCTGTTCGGGCTCGAGGTCGACGTCTACATGGTGCGCGTGAGCTTCGAGCAGAAGCCCTACCGCAAGGCCATCATGGAAACCTACGGCGCACGCTGCGTGGCCAGCCCGAGCGAGGAGACCGCGGCCGGCCGCGCGATCCTCGCCAAGGACCCGACGTCCACGGGCAGCCTCGGGATTGCCATCTCGGAGGCGGTGGAAGTCGCGGCCCAGAACGATGACACCAAGTATTCGCTCGGCAGCGTGCTCAACCACGTGCTCCTGCATCAAACCGTGGTCGGCCTCGAGGCGATCGAGCAGATGGAAATGGCGGGCGAATATCCCGACATCTTGGTGGGATGCGCGGGCGGCGGCAGCAACTTCTCAGGCCTCGTCTTCCCCTTCTTGGGGCGCAAACTCCGCGACGGCCAGGACGTGCGCATCATCGCCGCCGAACCGGCCGCCTGCCCCACCCTGACGCGCGGCCGGTACGCTTACGACTTCGGCGATACGGGTCACCTGACCCCGCTCGTGAAGATGTACACGCTGGGATCGCAGTTCGTGCCCTCGGGCATTCATGCGGGCGGGCTCCGCTACCATGGGATGTCGCCCATGGTCAGCCATCTCAAGGAACTCGGCCTCATCGAAGCGCGCGCCTATCGCCAGGGTGAGTGCTTCGCAGCGGGGATCCGGTTCGCCCACGCGGAAGGCATTGTTCCCGCCCCGGAACCGACGCACGCGATCAAGGCGGTGATCGACGAGGCGCTCGCGTGCAAGGAAGAGGGCGTGGCGCGAACGATCCTCTTCAACCTCTGTGGCCACGGGCACTTCGACATGCAGGCCTATACGGACTATCTCGCGGGAACGCTTGTCGACGAAGAACTCGCCGAGGATACGCTCGCGGGCGGTTTCGCGGGCCTGCCTCCGGTCGCGGCCCAGTAAGTGCCACTCATCCGCCCCTTCGCGGGGCTGCGGCCGTCCGCCACGCGGGCCGAAGAGGTCGTGTCGCCGCCTTACGATGTCTTGAGCCCAAAAGCGGCGCGCGCGCATGCGGCCGGCAAGCCGTGGAGTTTCCTCCACGTGACCCGGGCCGAGATCGATCTCGCGCCTGAGGCCGATGCCCACGGGGCGGACGTCTACGAAGGCGCCCGCCGCGCGCTTCGCAAGATGTTGGACGCGGGCGTGCTGAAGCGCGATCCGGGTCCGCGATACTATGTCTATCGCGTGGCGTGCGAGGGCCACGAGCAGACCGGCGTCGTCTCGGCGGCTTCGATCGCGGCCTACGAAAGCGGCCGTATCCGCCGCCACGAGGCGACGATGCCCGAGAAGGAAGAGGACCGGACACGCCACATGGACGCGGTCGACGCCCAGACGGGGCTCGTGTTCGCGGTCCATCGCGCCAATTTCCAGGTTAGCGAGATCACGGAGCGGATTTGCGCCGCGTCGCCGGAAGACGACGTTACCGACGCTGACGGCGTCCGCCACAGCTTGTGGGTGGTTGACGATAGCGCCGACATCGTGCGCCTGACCGGGGCATTCGAGGGCATGGACGCGCTTTACATCGCCGACGGCCACCACCGCTCGGCGGCGGCGGCGCGGGTCGCGTCCCAGCGGCGGAAGCCGGGCGACGGCGGGGACGCGGCGTGGGAATCCTTTCTAATCGCGAGCTTTCCCGACGACCAAGTGCGCATCCTGGCGTACAACCGCTTGGTTCGTTCGTTCGGCGGCATTTCGCCAGAGACCTTCGCCGCGGCGGTCGGCGAACGGTTCGACGTGACGCCGGCAGATGGCCGCGCCGAACCCCGCGGACCGGGCGAGTTTGCGATGTATCTCGAACGCCGCTGGCATCGCCTTGCGCTGCGCAAGGATGCGCCTCGGCCGCAAGGCCCCGTCGCCGCGCTCGACGTGAGCGTGCTGGGCGAGCGCCTGCTGCACCCGATCCTCGGGATCGGCGATCCGCGCCGCGATTCCCGCATCGACTTCGTCGGCGGCGCGGACGGGCTGGCGGCCGCCGAGCGCGCGGTGGATGAGGGTGCGGCGGCGGTCGCCTTCGCGCTCTATCCCACGTCGCTCCGCGATCTGATGGTGATCGCCGATCGCGGTCTGATGATGCCGCCCAAGTCCACCTGGTTCGATCCCAAGCTCGCAGACGGTCTGGTCACCTACCCGTTCTTCTGAAACATCACGACTGCGGTGGCGGCGGGGCGGCCGCCTTGAAGCTCGGCCGTGCCGATAGCTCGGTGAACCACCGACCAAGGTAAATGCGCTCCGCCATCAGCGGCCCGCCCTCGGGCAGTCCCGCGGCGTAGAACACGATGGGTGTCAGAAGAATGTCGGCGAGCGAGAGCGCGCTTCCTGCGAGATAGGGCGATTGCGCGAGCGTCTCATCGGCGACGTCGAGGTGGTGGCGGGCGGCCTCCAGCGCCGCTTCGATCTTGCGGCGGTCCGGCTGTCCGTCCGGTCCCGAAGGAAAGACGTACTCGAGGACGCAGCCGCGGACGATATCGCCGTAGAAATAGTCGCTGATCGCGCTCATCCACTGGATCATGCGTGCGCGCGCCAAGCCGTCCGAAGGCGCCAACGCGCCTCGCCCGAGCACGCCGTCAACGTAGGTCATGACGGCCGCGGTCTCGTACAGCGTAACGTCGTCGCCTCGGAACGCGGGCATGCGGGCGAAGGGGTGGAGCGCGCGGTAGGCCGGGTCCTTGAGGTCGCGCGGCTCGAGGTCGTAAGCGATCCCGTTCTCCTCGAGCGTCATGCGCGCCGACCAGACGTAGGAGCTTTGCGGCACGCCGAAAAGGGTGAAGGCGGCCATGGTCTCAGGCCCCCGCCAAGGATTCGTCGAGACATTCGAACGAACTCGTCCAGCCCTGCTCGTGAAGCGCGCAGGCGCGCTCGCTCGGCAGAAGCTCGTGGGTGAGCGTCAGTTCGGTGGCCGCGCCCCGATCAGCGAACTCGATGGTGACCAGGGACTCGACGCCGGCCATGTCCCCCTGCTCCCAGATCCAGGTGTAGACCAGTTTCTCGGGCCGGCGCACCTCGCGAAAGACGCCCGTGAGACGGTGGATGTTCCCGTCGGGCGCGGCCATGTCGAATCGGTACGCGCCACCGGTGCGAAAGTCGATTTCCGCGACCGGCGTGGTCATCCCCTTGGGTCCCCACCACTTGGCCAGCTCGTCGGGCTTGGTGAAGGCGTCGAACACGCTCTCGCGCGGGGCTTGAAAGGTGCGCGTCAGCCGTAGCACCGGCCTATCGTCGATCGTTTCCGTCGTCGTCTCCGGATTGGTCATTGTTCTCTCCCTTCGGGTTCGGCTTCTCGTCCAGATAGCTCTCCAACGAATCGAACTGCGCTTCCCAGAACCGCCGGCAGTGATTGATCCACGCATCGGCTGCCACGATTGGGCCCGGCAGGATCGCGCAGCGGCGTACCCGCCCGCACTTTCGCCGGACGATCAGCCCGGCGCTTTCGAGGACCCGCAGGTGCTTGGAAATGGCGGGCAACGAGATGTCGAATGGGCTCGCCAAAACCCCGACCGTCGCCTCGCCCTCGGCGAGTCGGGCGAGGATGGCGCGCCGGGTCGGATCGGCGAGCGCGGCGAAGGTTCGGTTCAGGGACTGTGCGTTATAGTTAACCATTTGGTTAACTATAAAACGCTCCGGACCAGTGTCAAGCGCCGGATCACCCGAGGGCAGGGGCGTTGTTCGGGTTGGGGTCGGCCGCCCGCCGGGACGGCGGCGATGGCGCCGCCTTCGCGAGATCCTCAAGGCCGGCGCGCAAACACCCCTCGCGGGTGTGGCGCCGCGCCATAATATTGAACTGAGCGTCGGTCAGGGTTGGGCGCGGTCGCGGGCGCCGGAATCACGAAAGCGCGCGGCCGCCACGGCTCACGCGGCGAGTTCGTTCTTCACGAACCTCCCGTCCTTCATGATTGCGGCGAAGTGCGCGCCCTGGTCCTGCAAAAGCCCGAGGTCTTCGAGCGGGTTGCCGTCGACCACCAGCAGATCGGCGAACGCGCCCGCTTCAATCACGCCGAGCAGGCCTTCCATGCGAACCACCTCGGCGCCGATGATGGTCGCGCTGTGGATGATCTCGGCCGCGCTCAGCACCTCGGCCCGTACCAGGAATTCCTCCGCCTGATATTCGTGCCAGAAGCCGATGTCGGTGCCATAGGCCATTTTCACGCCGGTGGCGCGCGCGATTTCGAGCGAGCGCGTTCCTGCCGAAAGCACGATCTGGGTCCTCTCCATCTGCTCTTCGGAGTACCCGATCTCGGGTCCGAACCGATCGAGCAGACGAAACGTGATCAGGGTCGGCACCAAATAGGCGCCAGCGGTCGCCATCCGGCGCGCGGTCTCCTCTTCGAGCAGGTTGCCGTGCTCAATCGTGCGCACGCCGGCGTCGACGCAGCGGCGGATGGCGTCGTCCGGGTAGACGTGCGCGCACACGTACGTCTGCGAGCGCGTCGCCTCATCGACGGCCGCCTCGAGTTCCCCGAACGAGTATTGCAACTGCTCGATCGGATCGGCCGCGGACGCGATCCCGCCCGAGCCCATGACCTTGATTTGGTCGGCGCCGAGACGGATTTCGTCGCGGACCGCGCGGCGGACCTCGGCGACGCCGTCGGCGACCCGGCCGATTCCACCGCCCAAGTGTACGCAGGCGCAGGGATCGGCAAGATCGGCGCGGGTTCGCGCATCCCCGTGCCCGCCCGATTGGCTGATCGTCCGCCCCGAGACGAACAGGCGCGGGCCGGTGATGAGACCCTGTTCGACCGCCATTTTGTGGCCGAGATCGGCGCCGCCGGTGTCGCGGAGCGTCGTGAAGCCGCGCATCAGCATGCCGCGCAGGACCTCGGCCTGGGTCGCCAGCGCAAGCGACGGAAGCATGGCCGGCGGTCCGGGAAGTATTTGGTTCGAGACGTGATTGTGGCAGTCGATCAATCCGGGCATCAACGTACGCCCGCCGAGATCGACCGTCTCGACGTCTCGTGCCCGGATCGCGCCGTCCGCGACCTCGGCGATCCGACCTCCCGCGACCAGTACCTGGTGTCCGGTCCGGGCCACACCCGCCCTCGTATCCAGGAGATCGAAGTTGGTGAAGAGAACGTCGGCCAAGACTTGATCCCCTTAGGCGGTCTCTACCGCTCATGGTCAACAGGCGCCGGCGGCCCGGCGCGGGCGCGGGATCGTGCACGCTAAACGAACGCGGGTGCGTGTCAATTCAGTGACGAAGGCTCTCCGTCTTCCGCCCGGTTGAGGTCCGGCGCGGTACCGGAGAGAATGGGCGTCCGATGACGGAAGAACGCACAAGCGCCGTCCGGCGCGGGAACCCGTGAACGTGGGATCGAGGCGGGTCCTGGTGCTGGCCGGGCCGACGGCGAGCGGCAAGAGCCGACTTGCGGTCGAGGTCGCGCGCGCATTCCGGGGCACGGTCATCAACGCCGACAGCATGCAGGTCTACCGCGAGCTCCGCGTGCTGACCGCGCGTCCCGACGCCGCCGCGGAAGCGACGGCACCGCACCGCCTGTTCGGCGTGCTGCCCGCGGCCGAGCGCTGCTCGGCGGGACGTTGGCTTCGGATGGCGACGGTCGAGATCGAGGCAGCGCTGGCGGATGATCGGCTTCCGATCGTCGCCGGGGGCACGGGCCTCTATCTGAAGGCGTTGCTCGAGGGCCTGGCTCCGATCCCAGACGTTCCGCCCGGCGTCGTCGCCCGGGCGCGGGCGCTCCACGCGCGCCTCGGTGGGGCGGCCTTTCGCGACACGCTCCAGCGCCTCGATCCGGTGGCCGCGGCGCGAATACCGCAGGGCGACGAACAGCGCCTGGTGCGCGCGTTCTCGGTGGCGCGGGCGACCGGGCGGCCGCTCAGTGTCTGGCAGCGCGACGGCGTGCGGACGCCGGCTCTCGACGCCGCCTTCGCGATCATCGCCATGATGCCGCCCAGGGACGCGCTCTACGCCGCGATCGATAGGCGCCTGAACGCGATGGTCCGCGCCGGTGCGCTGGACGAGGTCCGGCGCCTGGCCGAGGCGAACCTGGATCCGGGACTGCCGGCCATGAAGGTCCTCGGCGTGCGGGAGTTTCTCGGCCACGTGCGGGGCGAGATCGGGCTTGAGGACGCGCTTCGCGACGCCGGCCGGCGCACCCGCAACTACGCCAAGCGACAGATCACGTGGCTGCGTCATCAACTGGTGGGCGCGCGCATCATAAACGCGCAATATTCGGAAAGTCTTGAGCCGGAAATCTTTTCATTTATTCGGCAGTTTCTGTTGACCGGACATGGCTGAACGACTAGGTTCCGTCTTCCGCGGCCGGGTCAATCGACCGCAAACGACTGGATTCGTGCGCGTTTCGGCGCGTACGCGCCGCCCAGGACGAAGTTGGCAGGAGCGGTCCCGATGACGGATCAAAAGCTGAATGGGTCCCAGATTCTTCTCAAGGCCTTGGTCGACCAGGGAGTCGATGTCGTATTCGGGTATCCCGGCGGCGCCGTCCTGCCGATCTATGACGAGCTCTTCAAGCAGAACGCGATCCGCCACGTCCTGGTGCGCCAGGAGGGGGGCGCCGTTCACGCCGCCGAGGGTTACGCACGCTCGACGGGAAAGGTGGGCGTGGTTCTGGTGACGTCCGGCCCCGGCGCGACCAATTCGGTAACCGGGCTGACGGATGCCCTGATGGACAGCATTCCCGTCGTCTGTCTGACGGGTCAGGTGCCCACGCACCTGATCGGCAACGACGCCTTTCAAGAGTGTGACACCACCGGGATCACTCGGTCGTGCACCAAGCACAACTACCTGGTCAAGGATCCGAACGATCTGGCGCGCGTCGTCCACGAGGCATTCCACGTGGCGCGCAGCGGCCGCCCGGGACCGGTCGTCGTGGATCTTCCCAAGGACGTCTCCATGGGCATGGGGACATATTCGCCGCGCGCCTCGGTGCGCAAGATGTCGTATCGACCCCGCCTCAGGGGCGACTCGGCGATGATCGAAAAGGCGGTCGACATCATGGCCCGCGCGAAGCGGCCGATATTTTACTGCGGCGGCGGCGTGATCAATTCCGGGCCCGCCGCCTCGAAGCGGCTCGGCGAACTCGTTCACGCTACCGGGTTCCCGTGCACGCTGACCTTGATGGGGCTTGGCGCGTTTCCGGCATCGGATCGGCAGTTCGTCGGCATGCTGGGGATGCACGGCACCTACGAGGCGAACCTCGCCATGTACCACTGCGACGTGCTCATCAACATCGGTGCCCGCTTCGACGACCGGATCACCGGCAAAATCGCCGAGTTCTGTCCGAAAGCGACGAAGATACACGTCGACATCGATCCCTCTTCGATCAACAAGAGCGTTTTCGTCGACATTGGCATCGTCGGCGATGCCGCAAACGTGCTCAAGGAGATGCTGGCGCACTGGCAGCTCAAGCGCAGGCACCTCGAGCGCAAGGCGCTGGCGAAGTGGTGGACCCAGATCGACAAGTGGCGGGCCCGCGACTGCCTGCGCTATCGCCAGGATTCGAAGGTGATCAAGCCGCAGTACGCGATCCAGCGGCTGTACGAGTTGACCAAGGACCGCGACGACGTCTACATCACTACTGAAGTCGGCCAGCACCAGATGTGGGCGGCCCAGTTCTTCCGGTTCGAGAAGCCCAACCACTGGATGACATCGGGCGGCCTCGGCACGATGGGTTACGGCTTGCCCGCCGCCATCGGCGCGCAGGTGGCGCACCCCAAGGCGCTGGTGATCGACATTGCCGGCGAGTCGTCGATTATGATGAACATCCAGGAGATGTCGACCGCCGCCCAGCACCGCCTGCCGGTCAAGGTCTTCATCATCAACAACGAGTACATGGGGATGGTCCGCCAGTGGCAGGAGCTTCTTCACGGCGGGCGCTACTCGGAAAGCTACATGGATTCGCTTCCCGATTTCGTCCGGCTCGCCGAATCGTTCCACGCGGTCGGCTTACGCGCGACGCGCCCGGACGAAGTCGACGACGTGATCAAGGAGATGATCGCCATCGATCGGCCCGTCATCGCCGACATCCGGGTGGACAAGAAGGAGAACTGCTTCCCCATGATCCCGTCGGGCGCCGCCCACTACGATATGCTCCTCGGACCCGGAGACGAGGCGGAGAACAAGATTTCCGAGGACGGCATGGTTTTGGTGTGAGGACGCCCGGCGACGCGCGATAGCGCGCCGGCGCGCGAACGGTCCGCGACCGGGTCCCGGCACCGTCCTCCGACAAACGAAGGTGATCACGGTGGCACAACCTTCTGAGACGACCAACAAGCACACGATCTCGGTCCTGGTGGACAACGAGGCGGGCGTTCTGGCGCGCGTGGTCGGACTGTTTTCCGGGCGCGGCTACAATATCGAGAGCCTGACGGTGGCCGAGATTGACGCGAAAAAATCTCTGTCGCGCATCAATATCGTCACCTCCGGCACGCCGATGATCATCGAGCAGATCAAGGCGCAGCTGACCCGCTTGGTGCCGATTCACAAGGTCCGGGATTTGACCCTCGACGGCGCGCGCGTCGAGCGCGAGCTCGCGCTCATCAAAGTGCGCGGGCGCGGCAACCGGCGCGTCGAATCCTTGCGAATCGCCGACATCTTCCGGGCCAGCGTGCTCGACAGCACGAACGAATCCTTCGTATTCGAGATTGTCGGCAGCGCCGAAAAAGTCGACGCGTTCGTCAAGCTCATGGAATCGCTCGGCTTGAGCGACGTGTCTAGAACCGGGGTCGTCGCCATCTCGCGCGGGGAAGAGACCATGTAGCGCTCCGCGGATTATGACTGGCGGCAAGATATCTACGAGGGGGAACGGCCATGCGCGCTTATTACGATCGAGACGCCGACGTCAACCTGATCAAGTCCAAGAAGGTTGCGGTGATCGGCTACGGCAGCCAGGGTCACGCGCACGCCCTGAACTTGCGTGACAGCGGCGTCGCCGAGATCGCCGTGGGCTTGCGCGAAGGATCGGGCAGCGTGGCCAAGGCCGAGGCCGAGAAGATCCGTGTCCTGCCCCCTGCGGAAGCGGCGGCCTGGGCCGACGTGGTCATGATCTTGACGCCCGACGAACTTCAGAGCGGGCTTTACGACGAGCACTTGGCGCCGAACATGCGCGCCGGCGCCGCGCTTGCGTTCGCGCACGGCTTAAGCATTCATTTCCGCCTGATCGAGCCGCGCGCGGATCTCGACATCTTCATGGTGGCGCCCAAGGGTCCCGGTCACACCGTTCGTTCCGAATACCAGCGCGGCGCAGGCGTTCCGTCGCTTCTCGCGGTCCACCAGGACGCGACCGGCAACGCCCACGAGATCGGGCTATCGTACGCCGCGGCCATCGGGTCGGGTCGCGCCGGCATCATCGAGACCACGTTTCGCGAAGAGTGCGAGACCGACTTGTTCGGCGAGCAGGTCATTTTGTGCGGCGGGTTGACGTCGTTGATCTATGCCGCCTACGAGACGCTGGTGGAGGCGGGCTACGCACCCGAGATGGCCTATTTCGAGTGCGTGCACGAAGTGAAGCTGATCGTCGATCTGGTCTACGAGGGCGGCATCGCAAACATGCGCTACTCGGTTTCCAACACGGCCGAATACGGCGATCACACCCGTGGCCCGCGGATCATCGACGCAGGCGTGCGCCAGCGCATGCGCGAGATCCTGGACGAGATCCAATCGGGCCGCTTCGCCAAGGAATGGGTGCTCGAAAACCAGGCCGGACAGCCGAGTCTCAAGGCCATGCGCCGGCGCGCCGCCGAACACGGCGTCGAGACGGTCGGCGAGAGGCTGAGGGCCATGATGCCCTGGATCGCCGAGAATCGCCTGGTGGACCGCTCGCGCAACTGAAGCCGAACGTCGCGCGCCGGGCGGCCGCGCGCTTCGCCGCCGGACGCGAGGCGGCTTCGGGTTTATGAAACAGGCACTTGGACAATCCGATTGACAAACGGCCTGAAGCGCTGGCTTTATGAGGTTCCACGAGGCGGATGGGCTGCGGAAGCGCGGCTTCGGAACAGGGACACCAGCGGTGAGCACGAGCGACAATTGCATCCGCGATGCGCGCGATGCGCGCGAGGCCGGCCGGCCGGCCCAGCGGCGCGGGTTCCCGACCTTGCCGGCATTTCTGCCCTGCCTCGGCCGGCGCCTTCGACTTAGGTGCCCCTGAGCGCCCGGTTGTGTGCGCGAATTCGCGCGCTCGGCGTTCAGGGGATGCGGACACGGCGATTGCACCGCAATCCACCTGAGTCGAAGGAAGGACTAATCCCATGAGCAAGACGAACGAGCCCGACCGAATTTTCATTTTCGACACTACGCTTCGCGACGGCGAGCAGTCGCCGGGCGCGTCGATGAATCTCAACGAGAAACTCCGCATCTCCGAGGTTCTCGAGGATATGGGCGTCGACGTGATCGAGGCCGGATTCCCGATCGCGTCCAATGGTGATTTCGAGGCCGTCCGGGAGATCGCGAAGCGCGTCAAGAATGCCACCGTCTGCGGCCTTGCGCGGGCAACCCGCGCCGACATCGAGCGCTGCGCCGAGGCCCTGAAGGGGGCCGAGCGTCCGCGCATCCACTCCTTCATCTCGACCAGCCCGCTGCACATGAAGCACAAGCTCCAGATGGAGCCCGACCAAGTCCACGAGGCGGTTTTCGCGAGCGTGACGCTTGCCCGGAACTTCACGGACGACGTGGAGTGGTCGTGCGAGGACGGCTCGCGCACCGAGCACGACTTCATGTGCCGGTGCGTCGAGACCGCCATCGATTGCGGCGCCACCACCGTCAACATTCCCGACACGGTCGGCTACGCGGTTCCGGACGAGTTCGCGTCCCTGATCCGGATGCTGATCGATCGGGTTCCTAACATCGACAAGGCCCGGATCTCGGTCCACTGCCATAACGATCTCGGGCTCGCGGTCGCGAACTCGCTTGCCGCGGTCGGCGCTGGCGCGCGCCAGGTGGAATGCACGGTGAATGGGCTCGGCGAGCGGGCCGGCAACGCGGCGATGGAAGAGATCGTCATGGCGCTGCGCACCCGCCAAGATCACATGCCCTACGTTACCGGCGTCAGGACCGAGGACATCATGAAGGCCTCGCGCCTGGTCTCGGGCATCACCGGCTTCCTCGTCCAGCCCAACAAGGCGATCGTCGGGGCCAACGCCTTCGCCCACGAGGCGGGCATCCATCAGGACGGGGTGCTGAAGCATGCGGGCACGTACGAGATAATGACGCCCGAGTCGGTGGGCCTGACCATGTCGAATATCGTGCTCGGCAAGCATTCCGGGCGCCACGCCTTCCGCCGGCGCCTTGCCGAGCTTGGCTACGAACTCGGCGACAACGCCATCGAGGATGCGTTCCGTCGGTTCAAGGACCTAGCCGACAAGAAGAAGGAGATCTTCAACGAGGACATCGTCGCGCTGGTCGACGATTCGGCGGGACACGCCGACCTCCGCGTCCGGCTCGTCGCGCTTGAGGTGCTGTGCGGAACCAAGCATCGCCCGCCCAAGGCGGAGCTGGAGCTCGAAATCGACGGTGAGGTCAAGAGCTGCAAGGCGACCGGCGACGGTCCGGTGGACGCCGCATTCAACGCCATCAAGCGGCTCTTTCCGCACGATGCTAACTTACAGCTCTTTCAGGTTAACGCGGTGACCCAAGGGACCGATGCGCAAGCGGAGGTGAGCGTGCGGCTCGAGGAAAGCGGCAAGACGACCAACGGCCAAGGTGCCGACACCGACACGCTGGTCGCGGCGGTGAAGGCGTATGTCAGTGCGCTCAACAAGCTCTTGGTCAAACGCGAGAAGACCCAACCGCCGGCGCTGAGCGCGTGACGCGCCCACGCCGGCCTCGGCCGTCCTTCGGTGGTGTCGGAGCCGCGTCTCCGGCACCACGCGAATCGGCCTCGTAAAGCGGTGTGACACAGATATGTTTGCGGGTTTATTCGGATTCCTCTCGGCCGACATGGCCATCGACCTCGGAACGGCCAACACGCTGGTCTACGTGAAGGGGCGCGGCATCGTGCTCAACGAACCCTCGGTCGTCGCCATCACCGAGGTCCGAGGCCGCAAGCAGGTGTTGGCGGTGGGCGAGGACGCCAAGCTGATGCTGGGCCGCACGCCGGGCAACATCCATGCCATTCGTCCCTTGCGCGACGGCGTCATCGCCGACTTCGAGGTCGCCGAAGAGATGATCAAGCACTTCATCCGCAAGGTTCACAACCGCCACAGTTTCGCCAGCCCCCAGGTCATCGTCTGCGTGCCGTCCGGATCGACGGCGGTCGAACGGCGCGCGATCCAGGAGTCCGCCGAAAGCGCCGGTGCGAGGCGGGTGTTCCTGATCGAGGAGCCGATGGCGGCGGCCATCGGCGCCGGGCTTCCGGTGACCGAGCCGACCGGCTCGATGGTCGTCGACATCGGCGGCGGCACCACCGAAGTGGCGGTGCTGTCGTTGGGCGGCATCGTCTATTCGCGCTCGGTGCGCCTCGGCGGCGACAAGATGGACGAGGCCATCATCGCCTACATCCGCCGCAACCATAACCTGTTGGTCGGCGAGAGCAGCGCCGAGCGCATCAAGGAAGAGATCGGCTCAGCCTGCCCGCCCGAGGACGGCGACGGCGCCACCATGGAGATTCGTGGCCGCGATCTGATGAATGGCGTGCCCAAGGAACTGATCCTGAGCGAGCGCGAGATCGCCGAAAGCTTGGCCGAGCCGGTCGGCGCCATCATCGAATCGGTCAAAGTGGCGCTCGAGCACACAGCGCCCGAGCTGGCGGCCGACATCGTCGACAAGGGCATCGTGCTGACGGGCGGGGGCGCGCTGCTCGGAAACATGGACTACGTGCTCAGGCACGCGACAGGTCTGCCGGTCTCGCTGGCGGACGACCCGCTGAGCTGCGTCGTTCTCGGGACCGGACGGGCGCTCGAGGAAATGAAAACCCTGAAGAACGTCCTCGTTATGGGCTATTGACGCCCCCACGGCGGGCGTCTCGATGTTAAGAATCGGTTAATATTTTCGCCTTAATGACGAGTCGGGCGATGCGTACGCCCGAATGGAGCTCAATCGGAGCGGGGAAGCGCGGTGGACGAGCGCACGCGTCCGAGCTATCGTTTGGCGGCGCCGATCAAGAGCGCGGCGCAACGCTTCGCCTATGCCGGGCTGGTGGTCTCGGCGTTCGCGCTGATGCTGCTGGCGAAGGCTGACGCGGTTCTACTGGAGCGCGTGCGGATCCACGTCACCGACGCCGTCGCTCCGATCATGGACTTTGTTTCGCGACCCGCGGCTGCGGTCTCGGAGATCGTCGACCAAGCGCGGATGCTGGCCGAGCTCAGGACAGAGAACCTGCATCTCAGAGAGGAGCGCGCCCGGTTGGTGCAGTGGCAGACGGCAGCCCTGCGCATGCAGGCCGAGAACGCGGATCTCAAGCGCATCCTCAACTTCAAGCCAGGACCTGGCGCCCGCTTCGTTAGCGCCCGCGTCATCGCCGACACCGGCGGCGCGTACGCCCAGAGCCTGATCCTCAACGCCGGCACCCGCGACGGGGTGCGCAAGGGACCGGCGGTGGTGACCGGCGAGGGACTGGTGGGACGGATCGCCGGCGTCGGACAGCGCTCGGCGCGTGTCCTTCTGATCACCGATCTGAACTCGCGCATCCCGGTGCTGCTGGAGGCGTCGGCGACGCGGGCGATTCTCGCCGGCGACAACAGCGATCAGCCGCGTCTGATGCACCTGCCGCCGGGGGCCGTCGTCACGCCCGGCGAGCGCGTCGTCACCTCGGGTCACGGGGGCGTGCTGCCACCGCGATTCCCGGTCGGCGTCGTCGCCTCGGTGAGCGACGGCGGAATCAAGGTGCAGCCCTACGTCCGCCGTGATCGCCTCGAGTACGTGCGGGTCGTGGATTTCGAGCTCGGCGGCGCTCTCGATTCGGAGGTGACGCCAAGGGACGCCGCGGGCGCGCTGCGGGCGGCCCCGTGAAACAGGATCTGTGGATCAAGCTGGATGCGCTCGCCCGCAAGTGCTCGCCGTTGGCGATCACGCTGGTTCTCGTGCTGATTAGCATCGTTCCCGCCCATATCCCGGGATATGCGAGAATCGCACCGCTCTTTCCCCTAATGGCCGTCTACCATTGGGCGGTCAACCGCCCCGAGCTTCTGCCTGCGATCGCGGTCTTCATGCTCGGGCTACTGGTCGATACGCTCGGTGGCACGCCGATCGGCGTCAACGCGCTCGTCTTCCTTACGGTCTACGGCGTTGTGGCAGCCCAGCGCCGCTTCCTCCTCGGAAAGCCGTTCTGGATCGCCTGGCTCGGGTTCGCGCTGACGGCCGCGGTCGCGGCGCTCCAGACGTGGGTGCTGCTGTCGCTCTTCGAGATGACCTTGCTGGCGCCGGAAGCGATCGTGTTCCAGTACCTGACCACGTTGGGTTGTTTCCCGATCTTGGCCTGGATCCTGCTCCGCTGGCAGCGGGCGTACCTGCAGCGGAACTGACATGCGCCGCGATGCGGACCGCCAACGCGTATTCAGCCGGCGGGTCGCCCTCCTCGCCAGCGGCAAGTTCCTTCTCTTCTCTGCGCTCGGGGCCCGGCTCTATTACCTCCAGGCGCTCGAATCCGAGCGCTACAAAACGCTCGCCGACGAGAACCGGATCAATCTGCGATTGTTGGCGCCGCCGCGTGGACGCATCGTCGATCGCTTCGGCGCGCCGCTCGCGATCAACCGCCAGAACTACCGGGCCGTTGTTATCCCCGAGCAGACCGGTGACGTGGAATCGACCCTGGATTCACTCGGACGCGTGATCGCGCTTGCTGCCGGCGACCGCCGCCGCACCCTTCGCGAGGCGAACCGGCGGCGCGGCTTCGTTCCCGTGACCGTCCGCGGAAACCTGAGCTGGGAGGAGGTGGCCCGCGTTGAAGTCAACGCCCCCGATCTGCCCGGCGTTCTGATCGAGGTCGGCCAAAGCCGCGACTATCCCCACGGTTCGGAAACCGCGCACGTACTGGGATACGTAGCCGCCATCACCGAAGACGACGTGGGGGGCGATCCGTTGCTGCAACTGCCCGAGTTCCGGGTCGGCAGGACCGGAGTCGAGATGACCTACGATGCGAGTCTGCGAGGCTCGGGCGGCAGCTCGCAGGTGGAGGTCAACGCCTTTGGCCGCGTCATCCGCGAGCTCAACCGCCGCGAGGGCCAGCCCGGCGCCGAGATCGCGCTGACGCTGGATCTGGAGTTACAAAAGTTCGTCCACCGGCGGCTGGCGGATGAGAGTGCGGCGTGCGTGGTGATCCACGTCCATTCGGGCGAAGTGCTCGCAATGGCCTCGACCCCGAGCTTCGATCCCAATCCGTTCAACCGGGGCCTAAGCGTCGAAGCGTGGCGGCGGCTGATGGCGAACCCGCGCGCGCCGTTGATCAACAAGGCGATCGCGGGCCAGTACGCGCCCGGCTCCGCCTTCAAGATCGTGGTCGCGCTCGCGGCCCTCGAGGCCGGAGTGATCACGCCGAAGACGCGCATCTTCTGCTCCGGCGAGATGACGCTCGGCGATTCCACGTTCCACTGCTGGAACCGTTTCGGCCACGGCTGGATCGAGACCGCCCAAGCGATCGTCGAATCATGTGACGTGTTTTTCTACGAGGTCGCCAAGCGCACCGGCATCGACCGCATCGCCGCCATGGCCGAGCGGCTCGGCTTCGGGCGGCCTTCGGGCATCGACCTTCCCGGCGAGGGGGGCGGGCTGGTGCCGACGCGCGAGTGGAAGGAGGCGGTCATCGGCGGGGCCTGGCAGCAGGGTGAGACGGTGATCACCGGGATCGGCCAGGGCTATCTCCTGGCGACGCCGTTACAGCTCGCGGTGATGATCGCGAGCGTCGTCAACGGCGGGCACAAGCTGAAACCGTTCGTGGCCGACCGTCTGGCCGCCGGCGACGCCGGCGAGGCGCTGGTGGGCGCTCAAGGCGCGAAGTTCGCGACCGTCGGTCTCAAGCGCGCCAACCTGGAATTGCTGCGTCGCGCCCTCACCGGTGTCGTCAACGCGCCGGAGGGCACGGCCTACGGCGCCCGCATCGAGCGGCCCGGCTTCGAAATGGGCGGCAAGACCGGGACTGTGCAAGTGCGCCGCATCGGCCGCGCCGAGCGCGAACAGGGAGTCCGCAAGAACGAGGACCTGCCGTGGCAGATGCGCGACCATGCGATCTTCGTCGGGTTCGCGCCCGTTCACGAGCCGGCTTACGCGGTCGCGGTGGTGGTCGAGCATGGCGGCAGCGGCTCCAAGGTGGCGGTGCCCATCGCCCGCGACGTGTTGAGCGAGATCCAGCGCCGGGTGCCGGCGCCATCGCTGCTCGGCGGGCGCCTCGACGGCGCGCGCGCGGGAACGTTCGGGCGCCCGCCCGCCCGCCCTGCGGCTGAGGACGGATAGGCGCGCGGGGCGCGCGTGCGGATACCGGGGTATTCGAAGTATGGCGAACGACGCCTTCAACCGGCCCGAATTGACGCTTTGGCGCAAGCTCTTGTCGCTCAATTGGCTGTTCGTCCTTTTGGTTGTCGCGGTCGCCGGGATCGGTTTTGCCATGCTGTATTCGGCCGCCGACGGGCGGCTCGATCCCTGGGCCAGCCGCCAGATGACGCGTTTCGCGGTGGGCCTTGCGATCATGCTGGGCGTCGCCCTGGTCGATGTGCGCCACTGGCTGCGCGGCGCCTATCTCTTCTATCTGGCCGTTTTCGCATCGCTGGTGGCGGTCGAGGTGGTGGGATCGGAGGGAATGGGGGCCAGGCGCTGGATCGACCTGGGCTTCTTCGCCGTGCAACCGTCCGAGTTCATGAAGATCGGCCTGGTGCTCGCGCTCGCGCGCTATTTCCACGGGCTGCGGGCCGAGAGCGTGGTCCGGCTCCGCCATCTCGTCGCGCCGTTGCCGCTGGTGGTCGCGCCGGCGGCGCTGATCCTTCGCCAGCCGGACCTTGGGACCGCGGGAATGTTGTTGGCCATCGGGACGGTGATGTTCTTTCTGGCTGGCGTGCGGCTGCGCGTATTCGCCGTCCTCGGCGCCGCGGCGTTGGCGTCGGTGCCGGTGACCTGGCGGTTCCTGCACGACTACCAACGCCAGCGCGTGCTCTCCTTCCTCGACCCCGAGAGCGATCCCTTGGGCGCCGGGTATCACATCATCCAATCGAAGATCGCGCTCGGCTCGGGCGGCGTGTTCGGGCGCGGATTCCTACAGGGCACTCAAAGCCATCTGAGCTTTCTGCCCGAGCGCCAGACGGACTTCATCTTCACCATGTACGCCGAAGAGTTCGGGCTGATCGGCGCGCTGGTGCTGCTCGGCCTTTATCTCTTGTTGCTGATCTACGGCGTGGCTATTGCGCTTCGGGCGAGAAGCCAGTTCGGGCGCCTGCTCGCCATGGGGGTGATGACGACGTTCTTCCTCTATGTCTTCGTCAACGTCGCCATGGTGACGGGGTTGATCCCCGTGGTGGGCGCGCCGCTGCCGCTGGTCTCTTACGGCGGGACGGCCATGCTGACGATACTTTTCGGCTTCGGGCTCGTGCTCGGCGTCTACGTCCATCGCGACGTGGAGATTCCCCACCGCGGCATCGAAGACGATCCTTGATGCGAGCCTGACCGCGCCGGGCGGGACCATCGACAACCGAGGTCCGCTTTGCTATATGCCACGGTCTGCAAGGCGTCGGGCGCATAGCTCAGTTGGCAGAGCAGCTGACTCTTAATCAGCGGGTCGTA
>PVBE012278665.1_pt1 | contig 64362 bp, 47 predicted proteins | sample 1631181 | NCBI WGS metagenome assembly PVBE01 (sample SAMN08397723, study PRJNA350692) | Marine metagenome, whole genome shotgun sequencing project. | isolation source: water | place: Pacific Ocean | collected 2012-04
CTGTCGCATACGAATGCATGGAGAGGAAAAAATTGTTCTGACTGCCTCAAGTTCTCCTCGGACACATAGTTATTCGATGGAGGTGACATACCCAGATCACAAAATGTGTGAATCAAAGGTACATCACAAAATTGGCATGAGGGGGCGGTATGTCGTTGCATTGAGAGGTTACGTAGTGCTCCGTCAGGCGGCATATTGTTTCAATAAAGGTTGTGACTGTGAATTATTGATGTCAGATATAAAAGCAGTAATATCTTCTCGACAACTCTCTTGCATATTTGTCGCATTGCCTTGCTGCGAGCGATACCACTCAACGGTTTTTGATACTGTTTTTCTAAAATTCCATGTGGGAGTCCATCCCAACTGGTTCACCGCCTTATCAATAGCTAAGCTCAAAAACGACGTCTCATGTGGATGTTCGACACCATCTGGCTCCCAATCTCCGTCTCCCCAAAGCTCATGAAACAGTGACACAAGATCACCAACCGTTTTGTGTCCTTCCGGACCTGGACCAAAGTTCCAGGCTGTAGATGCCGAAGGGACACGTGAATCTAACAGTTGTGATGCAATCGAAAGATAGCCGTGGAGGGGCTCAAGGACATGCTGCCACGGACGAACAGCATGTGGATTGCGAATATCAACTGCTTTCTTCTCTATGAGACTCCTAACCATGTCGGGGATGATCCGATCCTTTGCCCAGTCTCCACCCCCTATAACATTTCCTGCACGAGCTGTCGCAATACCAACACCATGCTCATGCATTTGATTGACTGGAAAAAATGAATCACGATAGCTCGCTGCAACAATTTCAGCAGCAGCTTTGCTCGCACTATATGGATCGTGTCCACCTAAACGATCATTTTCTCGGTAACCCCAAACCTGTTCCTTATTTTCATAGCATTTATCGGTTGTAACAATAACTACCGCACATGCTTGGCTTCGTTCTCGGACTGCCTCAAGTACATTACATGTACCCATGTAATTTGTTTCGTGTGTCTCTCTTGGGATTGCATAGCTCTCACGGACTAATGGCTGCGCTGCAAGATGAAACACCACATCGGGTCTAACGTCATGAAAAACATTGGTGAGCTTTGCCGGATCTCTAATATCAGCATGAATATCATCGCTTAGCAGTGAAGATATTTTCGCCGATTGAAAAACGCCTTGTTCATTGTCCGGTGGCAGGCTGTACCCAAAAACATTTGCACCAAGTTCATGAAGCCACATACTCAGCCACGCACCTTTGAAGCCGGTGTGGCCTGTCACAAGCACATTTCTTCCTTGAAAACATGAAAGGCTAGAGCCGACGTGTTCTGATTTATTTTTCATTGTGTAGGTCACTCAATCACAAAACGCTTATAAACTATGACAAAAGGATTTCTCTTTTTAGGCTGCACGCTCTACCTGACTGTCAAGCGGAACAACCGCGGTACTGTCCGAATCATTCCAAATTTTCCATGGTGCATCTCCAGACTTCCACAGTGAATTAAGAATGGTCCAGTCACGGTACGTATCCATGCATTGCCAGAACCCTTCATGCTCGTAGACACACAGTTGTCCATCTCTCGCACACTTTTCTAGTGGATCGCGTTCAAGCACACAGGTACTGTCATTACTGAGGTACCGCAAAAATTCCCTTTGAAAACAGAAAAACCCTCCATTGACGAGGCTCTGCCCACCTGACGGTTTTTCACTAAATGATCGAACGCTGTGGCCAGAACACTGCAATTCACCAAATTTACTTGGGGGCCTCACACCAGTGAGTGTTGCGAGTTTGCCATGGCTTGTGTGAAACTTTATGAGTTGACTGATATCGATATCAGCTACACCATCTCCGTATGTAACCAAAAACGTTTCATCCGCATCAAAGTAGGGTGATGCTCGATGGACACGCCCTCCTGTCATGGTGTCCTCGCCCGTGTCAGCCAGAGTAATCTTCCAATTCTCTTCAATAGATGACATTTCATGAATTTCAACGGTGCTCCTCTTACCAAGAGAAACTGTGAAATCCGTCATCATCGCATTGTAATTTAGAAAGTATTCCTTAATTACGTTTGCTTTGTAACCAAGACATAAGACGAATTCGGTTACACCGTGATGACTGTAACCCTTCATAATATGCCAGAGAATGGGACGACCACCCACTTCTACCATAGGTTTTGGTTTGAGTTCTGTATGTTCTCGAAGTCGAGTGCCCTGCCCACCGCAAAGTAATACAGCCTTCACGTCTCTACCTCATTTTTAATATCTTCTGAACCGAGTAACCGCTTACCCATCTGCTCCAGAGGCTACATTTTTCTTTCGCGCAGCACTACATCAATCAAATGCCTAAAATGCCTGTTTTTCTGGCTCATTGAGTCCTGTTTGAATGGTGACTTTCTCTATTTTGCCCTCGCGATAGGGCCGCTCTAAAACACACACGTGCCATCTGTCACAAGATGCCAATGACACACGGACTAATGGACTCGAATAGTGGCATGAGCGTTTTTGCCACTATCAATGTCCAATAGAATTCTGGGGACTTCTATAACGCTTCTGCTTTTGCTGCATACCTCAACAAACTCTTTTGGTTAGGCCACCCGTTTCATCGATCTCTTGCTTTCTGCAATAGTCAATTCATTCTTCGCGAGAACGAGGTCTTCTTCAACCATCATATTCACGAGTTTCTCAAAACTTGTAGCCGGCTTCCATCCAAGCTGTGCCTGTGCTTTTGTTGCATCTCCCAGTAGGAGATCTACCTCAGCAGGCCGGTAATACCGTGGGTCAACTTCAACAAACTGTTGATAGTCCAAGCCGAGTTGAGTAAATGTTTTTTCACAAAAGTCTCTCACTGAAAAAAGCTCATTAGTTGCAACAACATAGTCATCAGGTTCATTCTGCTGGAGCATGAGCCACATGGCTTCTACATAATCACCAGCGAAACCCCAGTCTCGTTGAGCATCAAGATTGCCTAGATAGAGTTTATCCTGAAGTCCTAGTTTTATACGAGTTGCAGCTCGTGTAATTTTTCTCGTAACAAAAGTTTCGCCACGTCTTGGACTCTCATGGTTGAATAAAATGCCACACGATGCATGCATTCCATAACTTTCTCTGTAATTTATGGTGATCCAGTGACTGTATACCTTTGCAACTCCGTAAGGGCTGCGTGGATGGAATGGTGTTGTCTCTCTTTGTGGGGTCTCGACAACTTTTCCAAACATTTCCGAACTGGATGCTTGATAGAAACGTATTTGCTGTCCAGTCTCATCTTGGACATCACGGATTGCTTCGAGCAGTCGAAGCGTACCCACTGCTGTTGTATCTGCTGTGTATGTTGGCTGATCAAAACTTACTCGTACATGACTTTGGGCAGCAAGGTTGTAGACTTCGTGGGGTTGAATTTCTCGAATCAAACGCATAAGCCCATTGCCATCAGAAAGATCTCCGTAATGCAGATGTAACTTTGGATCTTCACAAAAAATCAAGTGCTCTATTCTTTGTGTTCCAAACGTGCTGCTTCTGCGCCGAAGACCATGAACCTCATACCCTTTCTGGATGAGAAGTTCTGCAAGATAAGAACCGTCTTGCCCTGTTACTCCCGTAATTAACGCACGCCGCTTCATCGCTATTTCTCCATCTTGCAAAAAATCACTAAATCTCTGTTGAGATGTGACTAGTGGAGATTAGCGATCTAGGAAATGTGATGAAATACCGGTTATTGCGTCAAAAGGATGTAGAACCTCTTGGATACTTGCTTCCAAGTCCGAAGACTTGCTCCAGAAATTCTATGCTCCTTCGTTTTTCTGTACTCAGAATCACATATTGACTTTTTGATCATTTCCACCCATCCATCGAGATTCTTGGGGGAAACATAGTCAACCAAATCACCACATACCTCAGGAAGTGATGAAGACGATGACACCACACTGTATTTACCAAACCAGGCCGCCTCACCAACGGGTAATCCCCACCCCTCCACAAGGCTTGGGTACACCGTAAAAAGACATCGTGTGTAAAGATCTGCCAAATCAGAATCTGTTGTCTGATTAAGAATCAACACGTTGTCCTGCAAACTCTTGTCTGATGCCAAGATTTCTTGAAACTCCCGGTTTTTCCAACCCAACTTTCCTGCAAAGACAAGTCGTGGGAGATCTTGCACACCATCTTGGATTAATTTTTGCCATACCCTGAGTAAGGTTACACCATTTTTGCGCACCTCAATGGTTCCAACACACAGGACAAATCGAGTGCCTGTGAGTGTTCGTATCTCGGCATTAGAGGGCCGAACAACTGCACTCTCCCTTCCAAATCCCTCAAACTCATGCGCAAGGGGACAATCACTGACTTTGATGTGAGATGTATGCTTATCGAGAAAGTTTTCTACATCGCGCTTTGTCGACTCTGAGATACAGATATAGTGAGAAACAAATGTTCGTGATCGATGAAGGTATTGAACGAACTTCCTCGCAAGATTTTCTACGCAATATTGTGGATAACGCAACGGTATCAGATCATAAATGACTTGCACAACATGACCACCTTGTTGATGATGTTTTCGAGCTACACGCTCAATCGAACTGACATTCCAGTTCGTTCCTATTAAGACAATCTGATCGTCTCTACCAACTGTCTTGATACTCCATGTTTTGACAGATTCAACTTTTTTATGATGTGTCTTTGTTGGTAATCCCATCCAGCAGCGCGCACGTCGTGGACTTATACAATGGATGAGAATGATAACTAACTTGTGAAACATTCGACGGAAAGATTTTTTTGGAAATGGACTGAGATAGTCCTTGAGTTCTCTACTCGTGAAAGCCGCATGAGGATTCTCCAAATTAAGCTTTCTGAGCAATACATCCGCTTCGTACCCTGCTTCACTCAATAAGTCTTTGCCATAACAGGCCCTTATGGAACGATAACGTCCCGTAGAAAAAATACAGACCACTTCTTCTGGGTTTTGATTTTCTACTAAATGCCTCAGGATCCGAATTTGTACTCGTTGTATTCCCGAAACAGTCCCACTCGATTTTGCAAAACGAACCAAGTCCGAGATATCAAAATATCGAATCATAGAGGTAGCCCAAGAATCGACTTATAAACAGCTATGTACGCTTTTACTGTACGCTCCCACGAAAAACTTCTGGCGTGTTCCTGGCACTGTTCTTTCATGGAATGCATACGAAATGTCTTAAGGCCTTCACAACATGTGTTCGCCATATTCTGCGGCTCAAATGAATCAAAAAAGAAACCATACTTTCCCGCAATTTCAGGAAGACTTGTCGATCTTGCCATAAATACTGGCTTACCACATTGCATAGCTTCAAGAACTGGAAATCCGAAACCCTCTGCTAACGACGGGAAAAAAAATGCCTGGCAGTTCTCATAGAGCCATTGAAGATCACCATGAGATACTTCACCAGTCATAAGAACACGTGTTTCCAAACCCAGTCGAATAATTTCTTTTTGAAGTTGTAGGCCGTACGGTGTCTGTTTTTTTCCAGCAATGACTAATCTGGCTTGGGGAATCTCTGCAATCATTCGAATGAGCACATGAAAATTTTTATGACGCAAACAATTACCTACAGTCAAATAATACTCACCAGGTGATAAAAATGCTGGTCTTCTTGGGGAGGCTGATCCAGGTGGAGCCATTCCATTTGGTATGACATAAATAGGTTTCCCTTTGATTGAGAGATTTTTCCTGACGACGCCTTCTGTGAACCGTGAAACTGTTGTGAGAGCACTCGCCCGATCGACCAGTTTTTGAACAGCTGCCAATTTTCGTTTCTGCCGAAATGATAACGGAGGCGTTGTCACTTCCCCTTGGTCGTCCTGAAGAAAATTGAGATCATGGATTGTCAAGAGAATAGGAATACTTGAGTCTAGAGGGAGATATTTCGCTAACTGGTGCGTTGTATGCCATAAGGCAATCTCTGATTTCGGTAGAAACGGCTGTAGTATTGGCCGAAAAAACCTCTGAAGACTTTCCTTTTTCCACACATTGGTACGTATCAAATCAAATCCACTCTCATGAAAATAATGACTACTCTGCTCAGACATGAAAAATACTGGATCAAATTCTCCAGGACTCATTCTGATGAGCTCCGTACCTAGATGCAGGGAAAACCTTCCCAAACCCGTGTTAATATGACGGAGCTTTTCAAGATCAATCGCAATTCGGGAGACACCGCTCATTGAAAAAAGGCTAGCGAAATATGCTTTTTCAGTCTAAGCCGAATCTGGCAGAAAACTCGATGAGTAGCCTCTTTAGACAAGATGTGTCCAGCAGCCGGATGGTATTCAAGGGGCTTTTGGGGACCACGACTTCCTGCAATATTGTGGAAATCTCTGCCAAGAAAGGCTTGTTATGAAAATACATGAATATCAGGCAAAAGAACTGTTGCGGAATGCTGGTGTGCCTGTGCTTGCCGGAAAAGTAGCTCATTCAGTTGATGAAGCTGCATCGATCTATCAAGAACTAGGAACCCCCATTTGTGCGGTAAAGGCACAGATTCATGCTGGTGGCCGTGGCAAAGGAACCATCAAGGGTTCCCAACAGCGGGGCGTTGAACTTGCCCACTCAGCCGACGATGCCAAACGCATTGCCAAAGGTCTTTTGAACAACACACTGATCACCATTCAGACCGGCCCTGATGGTCAGGTTGTCAGACAGGTCTTTGTGGAAAGTGGATGTGCCATCGAACGCGAACTCTACTGCGCTATTCTTGTTGACCGAGCAGCCGGTTCACCAGTTCTGATTGCAAGTACTGCTGGTGGAATGGATATTGAAGAGGTTGCCGCAAAGACACCTGACTTGATTCTATCACAACCGTTTGATCCTGATCGTGGTCTCGCTTCGTACCAGACGAGACTCCTTGCCTCACAATTGGATCTTCCTTCTTCCAGTTGGCGGCATGCTGATACTTTCTTCCGAAAGCTGTGTAAGGCGTTTGTACATCTCGATGCGTCTCTGCTTGAAATCAATCCACTTGTACTCACACAAGACGGAGCACTTGTCGCGCTCGATGCGAAAATGACCTTTGACGATAATGCTTTGTTCCGGCACAAGGATATTTTGTCATTACGTGATGAATCTGAAGAGGAACCTGCAGAAGTACGAGCTGCTACCGCAGGTCTCTCTTACGTAAAACTTGATGGCACGATTGGCTGCCTTGTGAATGGTGCAGGTCTTGCTATGAGCACAATGGATCTTGTGAAGTTGCACGGCGGTGAACCAGCAAACTTTCTCGATGTTGGTGGCGGTGCAGATGTTGATCAGGTAACAGAGGCATTCCGTATCATTCTTTCTGATCGCAATGTCAAGGCAATCCTTGTCAATATTTTTGGTGGGATCATGCGATGTACAACGATCGCAAATGCACTTGTTGAAGCATCAAAAACTGTTGGTTTTTCAGTACCCCTTGTTGTTCGACTTGAGGGCACTGAAGTCGAACAGGGGAAAAAGATTCTTGCTGAGAGTGACACCAGTATTATCACTGCTGACGGCCTCACAGATGCAGCACAAAAGGTGGTCGCGGAAAGTAAAATCTCGCACGGACAATAACGAAGGAAAGACAGAAGGAAGCCTTATGAGTATTCTTGTCAATCGCGACACTCGCGTAATCTGCCAGGGTATCACTGGCAAGGTCGGTGAATTTCATACACGTGGATGCTTGGATTACGGCACCCGTATGGTTGGTGGCGTAACGCCGGGCAAGGGTGGTAACAAGATAGCTGATCTCCCTGTTTTCAATACCGTGGCAGAGGCACGGGATGCTACGGGGTGCAATGCAACTATGATCTTTGTACCTCCTGCATTCGCTGCTGATGCGATACTCGAAGCCGTTGGCGCTGGCATTGAACTGATTGTAGCCATCACAGAAGGCATTCCTGTTCTTGATATGGCTCGTGTTTTACCAGTCGTTGAAGACTCCGGCAGTCGACTTATTGGACCGAACTGTCCGGGAATTATCACTCCGGCAGAGTGCAAAATAGGTATCATGCCGGGATACATTCATACGCCCGGGAACGTTGGGGTAATGAGTCGCTCAGGCACGCTCACGTATGAAGCTGTCTGGCAACTGACGCAACTTGGCTATGGACAAAGTACGTGTGTCGGCCTTGGTGGTGACCCGCTTGTGGGTTCAAGCTTTATTGATCTTCTGGAGCTTTTTGAACACGATCCGGACACCCATTCCATTCTTATGATGGGTGAAATCGGTGGCTCTGCTGAAGAGGAAGCAGCAGAGTATGTAAAAAACCATGTCACAAAACCGGTTGCTGCCTTTATTGCTGGCCGCACAGCTCCTCCAGGAAAACGAATGGGGCATGCCGGTGCAATTATTTCAGGAGGCAAGGGGACGGCTGAGGCAAAACTCTCAGCACTTTCTGACGCCGGTGTAGAGATTGCAGACAGTCCAGCAGATATGGGCGCTGCTCTCGTACGTTCTATCAAACAACCTGTTTAGGGAAAAAAGCACAATACTCCATACTTTCGTTGGGTGCTTTGTTATTTCTGAACGAGGCGGCTGAGTCGAAGGAGCTAACGACATGCCGTCTTTTGATCACACTCTTACTGACCGGGTACGACACCTCGATACAAAAGCGTCACAGGCTTCTCACTGCTTAGTTGAAGACCATCCGTAACAATAATCGTGATCTGAGATGGTTCTGTACGTCGCATGAAAGTATTCGCATTTTTGACAGTCACCAACCCCGTTGTTGGATCAATATTAAACAACGAACTATCGGGGCCATCCAAACTAAATACAAAGGCATCATTCACTGTAAGATCCAGTACCTCTGTGGTGTAAATCGGCTGCGCATCTTTCAAGATGGCACTGTACTCAACGAAAGATGGAGAATTAATGGTGGGGAAATGCATGACTTGTACTGCACCCCATGTTCCCATTGCATATCTTTCCAGCAAACCAACATCACGCGTAGCGTTTTTATTTTCATCAATAAAGTTAAGTCTCTCCGTAAAGTTCCCATTGCCATCCGAATCAAGATACCGCTCTGCTGGCTCTTGATCATCATCAAACAAACCGTTTCTATTCTTATCTATAAAGAGTTCACTGCACACCGTTCCTGCAGTAGTAAAGTCTGCGGTAGGAGGCTCACCAAAAAGAAGTATTTTTCGTTTTGCTTCATTTGGTTCGATCAACTGAGCAAAAATCTCCAAGACTTGTGTTCCAAAGTCATAGTCTGTCTGTGTTCCGTCGATTCGAAACGTCGCTGGAACCGGCAACGCAGAGAAAACAACTAAACATAACCCCGCAATAAGTGTGCCGGCCAAGCCACCCAGCAGTGCTCCACCCACACGATCAACAAGTTTTGAAAACCGGAGCGTATTATCTTCAATAGCGCTGTGAATGCCCAAATGAACCAGCACAGCCGCTCCAACCGAAAGCAGCAGGAAACTGGCTGGAAATGCATATTCTGATGGCACTTCCACTGCAATAAGGATGTTTGCTAATGTCTCTGTAAACCCAATCACGAAGATCAAACTCGCAAGTGCACCAAGCCCGGTTACGAGCGAGAGAAATACTCCATAATAAAATCCAAAACCGACCATCCCAGCAACAATACCAAGCACGATCATGGTCACAAATGGCTGCAGAATACTTGTCTCAGCAAAAATCATGATGCTGCCCTGAGTCATTTCGCAACTCTCTTCAGTTCTTCAAGGCTTGTCACTCCAGCAATAACTTTTGCGAGCCCAGCCTCATACAATGTTTTCATGCCTTCTTTTCTTGCAGTTGAACGTATCGATTCGATCGATGGACTGCCCACAATCAGTTCACGAATGGCAGAATCAAGGATCAGCAATTCATGAATGCCGATACGTCCCTTGTATCCAGTCCCATGACATGCTGGACAACCTTTTTGCTTATAAATTGGTACATCTTTCCCAGCTGGTATTCGCATTTTTTTTCGAAGTTCGTCCGGTAATCGCTCCGGCTCCTTACACTCGTTACACAAGACTCGAACAAGCCTTTGCGCCAATATACCGGTCAATGCTGATTGAATAAGCGATGCTTCAATCCCAATATCGAGAAGGCGTGTAATCGTTGTTGCGGTGTCATTGGCATGAATGGTTGTAAAAACGAAATGTCCCGTCATCGCTGCTCGCATCGCAATCTCTGCTGTTTCCTGATCACGAACTTCACCAACAAGAATCACATCTGGATCCTGTCGCAGAACAGATCGAAGAATACTCGCAAACGTGAGATCAGCAGCTGGGTTCACTGCTGTCTGAGAAATATTGTCTAGCCGATACTCAATGGGATCCTCGATTGTCACAATATTTCGCGATAATGTGTCAATTTCGCCAAGAGCTGTATAAAGGGTAGTTGTTTTACCAGAGCCCGTTGGGCCACATACGATAAGCATTCCGTTGGGTTGGTGAATGATGGACTCCAACGAATTCTGCACCGTATCTCTCATGCCCAATGATTTGACACCCTGCTTTACCACGCCTCCACTAGCATCAAGGAGTCGAAGAACCATCTTTTCACCAAAGCTTGTTGGGCCGGTTGCAGCACGAATATCAAAGCGTTCTGAACCAGACACAACTACAAATGTCCCATCTTGGGGCCGTCGACGCTCAGCGATATCCATATCGCCCAACACTTTAAGGGCAGAAATCATACCACGCGCATCTGACCCACTCACCCCCATAAGCTGACCCATCACTCCATCCACCCGACACCGAACCATAATCTCTCCACTCTCTTTTGGATCGAGATGGACATCTGTTGCTCTAAGTTCAATGGCCTTTGCAAATACTTCTTCTAAAACCTTGACTGATCGAGATGATTCTTTATCAAGACTTCGACTATTCTGTGAATCTATCGTTGATCCATCTTTTTTAAGAAATTGAACTTTTGGTGCTTCTTGCTCAGACGACGCTACTTCTTCAAGCCATTCAATAATGGCTCCCTCAACACCAATCTTTTCAGCAATATAAATCGCAGTACGGGAAGCAAATTGGCGGCTCATGATTTTTTCATCGGCAGAAACTCTACGATCACGCACAATGACATAAAATTGGAGGCCAATAGGAATCAAAAGAGTAAATAACGGGAGGAGCATAAAGCCCCAAAAGTATGTCGAGAGGAACAATGCTATTCCGACAATCAAAAAACCTGTCGACCAAGGCGAAGACTTCCCGAGAACCGTACGGGCATCTTCCTCAACCCAAATACAAATAGCAGTCCATGCCACTGTCAAAAGAAGCCAAAAACCACCTACCCATATTAATCGCTCTACTGCACCAGCCGGGAGCATTCAGATAATTCTTTCTTGCCTGTCGTCGTTACAACTACTTGATACTTTACCCCTTAAGTGACCTTCATCAAACCCGCATATTTCCGGTTTCTTTGGCATTTACATGAAGATCAAGTCAAGAAATCAAAAACTCTGCTTTTTCAGTTTACATTGAGGCTGTTTCATCTACATCATCGACTTTGGCCAAGAAAAAATTTGTTCATGATGCAACTGAGCAGATGAACGAGGTACTTCATCCCAATACGGCACGGAATACCATGCTCGGTTTGCCGAAAAACCCCCACCAAAATAGAGCTTCCGGATATAGGTAGCTCATCCCGCGAACAACTACAGATTCTCACAAAAATCAAAGATGACATTATGCGTATTGCTGACATGAGTGCCGCTATTGATATGGTTCAAGGATCTCGTAAAAAATTGATGGAGACGGATTGTTTACAACAATCATACTCTCTTGAGTTGCCGCATTGATTCTTTTTCTGATTTCGTTTTGTCATTTTTGTGGATAGTTATTCTTTTAACCACCGTTGAATACATTTCTTGTTGTTATCATTCACTGATGCAATACGTCTTTATGTAATGAATGAATCCCGCTGCCCAGTTTGTTCTGGTGAAACCATTGAAATTCGGTCCAAGCTGATGTGCCGGAAATGTGGCATGATTTTAGAAACATGTTGCGAGGGTGGTCCGATGGGCAATGCATCAGACTGTCAAAGCAAATCCAAACCATCATCACAACCAGAAGAATTAGACGATTCTGAGACCGGTTGAGTTTTTGGGTTAGAGAAACACGATCTTCCTCATAGAGTTTGCTATTCGGGTAAACCTTTACGGATGAGGAGAATCTCAGTGTTTTTCCTCTACTGTCAGGGTGGTGTACAGCAACCTCTACCGGGCCAATGCTTTTGAGAATGCCACCGACGAGGGAATCCTTGACTGCACACGCCTGGAAAAATTGTTTCGGCGTTGTTCATTTTTCGATTCTGGAGGTTTCTGTGAAAAAGCGATTAACTTTCAACTTTCTGCCTTGGGTGGCGGCTGCGGGAGTCTGTTTCAGCACCACCATTGTCCATAGTGAGGAAGGATCAGTACTTGTTAATGAAAAGAAAGCAGTAGTTGAAGGTTCGGCATCAGACTGTGATGTTGATCCGTGCATGAAAACAGTAAAGGTTTGGCGAATGGTTCCAGAAATCCGTGATGTCGAGGTTACGGAATGGTCGACGGAGGTTCGGGAGCGAAGTTGTATCGTGAAAAAAATGGTGCCGAAACTCGAAGAGCGTACACAGGAATATACGATCATGGTTCCTGAGAAACGCACCAAAACCGTTGAATACACGGTAAACGTCAATGTGCCAGAGACCAGGAGTGTTGAATACAAAGTCAACGTTCCCTATACCGAGCAGATTGAAGAAAGCTACTCGGTCAAGGTTCCTGTCAAGGAAGAAAAAACCTCAACGTACACTGTTCAGATTCCCTATACCGAAGAGGTACAGGAAACCTATATGGTTAAAGTACCGTATAAAGAAGAAATGACAGGTTCTCGTACGGTGAAAAGAAGAGTGCCTGTCAAGTCAACAAAGACTGTGACATGCCGTGGTGGTCACTGGATTACTGAAGCCAAAGAGATCTCCTCAAATGGCAAGTACGATGCTGACGGCAATCCTTGCTGTCCAAAAGTAGTCTGCTGCCGCAAGTGGGTACCAACTTGCGAAACAAAGGAAATTGAAGTGACAACTTGGAAAACGGAATGTGAGCAGGTGCCTTATACGTATTGTGTTACCAAGTACCGTTGTGAAGAACGAACTCGCACAAAGTGTGTACGAAAATGTCGTTGTGAAGAACGAACTCGTACATACTGTGTTACGAAAATGGTTCCTGAAAAACGCACGAGAACAGTGTGCGTCAACAAGTGTCGTTGTGAGACTCGCACACGCGAAATAACAGTCAACAAGTGCGTGCCGGAAACACGTTCACGTGAATGCTGTTATACCGTGATGGTGCCGGTCAAAAAAAGTCGAACCTATACCGTCTGTTCCAGTGAATGTGTTGAGGAAACAAAGACTGAACAGTACACCGTTCGTGTTCCAAAGAAAGTCACAAAACAGGTTTGTGTAAAGGTTCGAAAATGTGTTGAAGAAGAAGTTCCAGCCAATAGCGCATCCTGTGCTGGCAAAACGAATCACAGGAATGGCAGGCGGTGCCGCAGACACTGTCATCGTGGATGTTAGACTCAATACGCACTTAGACGTTGCTGCTATACGGGCTGGGCAAATCTTTGCCCAGCCCGTTCTGTGACTAAAGCAACCCAGTCACGAGACTACTCCCTACTAGAACAAGGAGAAGTGCTACAAAATTCCGAATACTTTCCATTGTGATGGAATGCAAAATCTTTTTTCCAAGAACAGCACCAAACCACGCTGCCAAGATAACCGCAACTAACAACGTGTGATCAAGATTCTCAAATTGTCTCCAGACGGACCTTGCGTAAACTCCTAATCTTGAAAGATCGACCAACACTGCGATGATTGCTGCTGTTGCAACAAATTCTTCCTTTGTTAATCCAGCTCTGGATAGAAACGCTGACCGTAGCGCTCCTTGCATACCTGCAAGTCCACCAAAGAATCCACTTAGCATGCCACCGAAAAATATCCATTGTGGTCCAAATGTGATATCACGGAACGTTGGTACGACATCGAGCAGGGCAAAACCAATTAATAACACTCCGATCACCATCTTGACCGGAGTGATCACAAAAGATTGTTCTAGCCAGCGAAATGAAAGTATTGGCTCCAAATCAGCCAGATACTCAAGTACGATCGCTCCTGCAATTCCACCGGCTATGGCAGATATTCCAAACTTTCGTGTTATGGTCCATGAAATGCTATGACCTGTGATTCCTATTTTGAACAGACCATTCAGAAAATGCACAACTGCTGTCAGTGTAACTGCCTGCTCAACTGGAAAAAAAATAGCAAAAGCTGGTAGCAGTAGCGTACCGAGTCCAAATCCAGAAAAAAATGTAAGTAATGATGCAAGACAGGCAACACTACAGATGACAATATAACTCACGTCCACTCCAAGGAGTACACAACATGCAATATTGGTTAATCAAAAGCGAACCATCTGTATTCTCAATCAATGATCTCAAGAAAGAAAAGGGGAAAAAGACATGCTGGGAAGGTGTTCGCAACTATCAGGCTCGGAATTTTCTACGTGCCATGAAAAAAGGTGACCGCTGCATCTTTTATCACTCGAATGCCAAGCCTCCTGCGGCAGCTGGCATTGTTGAGGTTGTACGCGAGGCATACCCTGACTCCACAGCGTGGGATAAAAAGAGCAAGTACTTTGATCCAAAAGCATCAATAGATAATCCTGTATGGTCGATGGTTGACGTACGGTTAGTCAGCATTTTTTCTCGTGAAATACCACTCAATGAACTTCGGTCTGTCAAGGCACTTTCCAAGATGGAGCTCTTGAAGCGAGGCAGTCGACTCTCTGTCACACCTGTTTCACCATCACAATATCGAACAATTGAAAAACTAGCGGGGGTCTAAAAAGTATTTTCTTTGTTGAGAACATAACGGATCTACAATACTTGTTATGACATGCCGCATCGACAATTCTGAATCATCATCTGCACTTCAGACAGCCACCGTCCTTCCAGATGTACTCACCTGGGTCGATGAGGATTTAGCGCTTCTGAGACAATCAGGCCTTGAAAGACCACATCGTGTTCGTCAAGGAAAACAAGCTGCCGAAGTCTGCCTCAATGGAAAATCGTTAATCAATTTCGGGGCGAATGACTACCTTGGTTATGCCGGTGATATACGATTGACGAAAGCTGCTGCAAGGGGATCGTGTGCCGAAGGCTTTGGTGCCGGAGCCAGTCCACTTGTGAGTGGTCAATCACGAACGCATATCGGTCTTGAAGCTGCTATCGCCAATCTTCTTAGGGCTGAATCCGCTTTAGTATTTCCAAGTGGATTTGCTGCCAATACCGCTGTGATTGCTGCACTGACTGGTCAAGAGGATTTTATTGCGAGTGATATTCGAAACCACGCGAGCATCATCGATGGATGCCGAATGTCAAGGGCCCGCGTAGGGATTTATGGCCATCGTAATTTGTCTGAACTGGATGCCATGTTGGCCTCACAGCATGCCGCTCGTCGACGCTTAATTGTCACCGACTCTCTTTTTTCAATGGATGGTACGATCGCCCCACTTGCCGCCCTCGCTGAACTCGCCCAGAAGCATTTTGCGATGCTCCTCGTTGATGAAGCACATGCAACTGGTGTGTTTGGTAAACACGGCAGTGGTCTTATCGAAAAAACGAACACACATGATGGTGTACACATTCGGGTCGGCACCCTTTCAAAAGCACTCGGTGCCGCCGGAGGATTCGTTGCAGGAAATGCACGTCTCATTCATTGGCTTCGTCACAGCGCTCGCGCATGGATTTTCTCAACAGCCCATCCACCGAGTATTGCTGCGGCTGCCACTGAGGCAATACAACTTGTATCGAAAGAGCCAGATCGCCGCCACAAAGTTTTAGAACTCTCTACTCGACTTAGAAAACAACTACAGGATCATAATATCGATATTGGAGATTCAGAAAGCCAAATTATACCGATCACAGTCGGGGATCCTCAGAAGGCAGTACTCCTATCGAAAAGACTTGCGGAAGAAGGTTTTTTCGTGCCAGCGATTCGTCCACCAAGTGTACCGTCTGGCCATAGTCTTTTACGTGTCAGTTTATCGTATCTTCATGATGTGCAGAATCTCGATCGTCTTGTGAAAGCCATTGCTCACCATGCCGAATAACGCATTGACAAAAAAAAAGAATTGGTGTGTTGTTGGAGCTGGGCCATCGGGACTCACCGCCCTCAAGAATCTTTTACAGGTAGGCATCCATGCTGAGTGTCTCGAGCGAGAGGATAATATTGGTGGCAATTGGTACTACGGTTCCAAAGCATCTGCAGTATTTGAATCGACCCGACTGATCAGTTCTAAGACACTCACGCAGTATACCGATTACCCCATGCCAGCACATTGGCCGAATTTTCCAGACCACCGTCAATGTCTTACGTATTTGAGAGATTATGCTCGGCGCTTTGATCTTCGCGACAAAATCCGCACTGGAGTACATGTAAAAAGCATCGAACCGGTTCGTGGAAAACCCGGATGGTTCATTCATGCTGAAGGCCGTCAGCCAAAATTTTATGATGGGGTTGTTATCGCAAATGGCCATAACCGCGAACCACGGTTCCCAGAGATTCCTGGTTCTTTTACTGGTCAAATGATTCATGCCTGCGAGTACAAGGCACCAACCACTCCATTTCCCATTGCCGGGAAGCGTGTTCTTGTCATTGGTGCTGGAAATTCCGGGTGTGATATCGCTGTTGAATCCTCACATCATGCACAAGTAACCGCACACTCAACTCGACGGAGTTATTTTTTTATTCCACGTTTTCTTATGAGAAGACCTTCCGATCTAAGAAACGAGCGTCTTCTCAGGATGTGTACTCCACTCTGGTTAAGGCGTCTGATAAGCATGAAAGCCATTGATCAGTCTATCGGGCTTCCGTGGCGTCATGGACTACCACGTCCGCGCCACCGTCTTTGGGAAACACATCCCATTATCAACGAGCACTTTTGTCAACGGATTAGTGACGGTGCCATCCAACCTCGAAAAGATGTACTTCGATTTGATCACAAGGATATCGTATTTAAGGATGGCGTTCGTGAGACGTTTGATATTGTCATCTGTGCAACTGGCTACAAACCCGTTGTGCCATTTATTGATAACCGTCACCTTGGGGGCAGTTCTGCGGATGACATACCCAAGCTTTACCTGAATCTTCTACATCCTACACGAGATGATATCGCTGTTGTTGGTTTTATTCAGCCAGACAGTGGACAGTGGGGAATCACGGATCTCCAAAGCATGCTTGTGGCCGATATGGCATCTGCCTCGGCTAACTCTCCACGAGCGACAGCATGGCTCTACAGCCAGAAACAACGGTCCAGAAAATCAAATAAAATCGATTATATTGATTCACCCCGACATCAACTCGAAGTGGAACATTTTTCGTACCGTAAACATCTTGAGCAACTTATTCGGGGTGTAAAAAGACGACTCTAATTCCTAATACAGAACCATAAGGACGCTCACTTTTACTCTCCAAATAGAGCTTCTAATCCACGAGAAAGCCCATCGCTGATAACCGCCTCGGCTGTATTCTCAACGATTCTTCCGAGAATAGAATCTATTTGTCTTGCATCAAACTGAGGATGATGCACTGAGCCGCGCAGCGGAATAAGAAGGGGTGTCTGAAGTAACTTGGCAATCACTGGCGCTTGTGCAGCAATATCACCACGGAATGCTATTTCGATCATCATATCAAGAGAACCATCTTCACCAACACTTCCCTTGGATCGTACAGATAGCATACCCGTATCAAGCACAAGTCCCTCATGCCATATCCTCTTGTTCGCTAGACGAACAACAACTGGCTGAGGTCGTACACTGAGTAAAACTCCCTTATCCCCAAACGCAAATCGTGGATCAATAATAGAACGTATTTTTGTAAGGACGTTCACCAACGGTTGCATGGCTCCGCTCGGTGTCACCACAAGTTGCTCAAAAAGAATCTGGGCCGTCAACTCACCATCAAAAAAATTCTGAAGGGGGAGTCGACCCCCACCTATATCAATGTTGATTCTTCCTTCGGTATTTGTGGATCGCCCCAACAGAGGAACAATCCTTTGTACCCATCGGTTACAAATCTCTGGAGAAAGTGTTACGCCCTCAACGATTCGTCCCGGTGGTAAAATCAATTCTCCAGGCAGCGGCATCACCTTAATCCATGGTGAGCCACGCAATCGCCCTCCTGATGCGGCAATATCAAAGGGACCGAGAGCGAGCTGACCTTCAAAAAGTCGCATTGTGAGCTCACCAGACTCAAGATGGAGACCACCGAGATTTGCTCCGGTCCAGTTCGTTGATGTTGCAAAAGAGACTTCTTGGAACCAATCCGTCATCCTGAGTGGCTTGGCTGATGCAGGGATTGTGATTGTTTTTGATGGCTGACGTTGTTGCTGCACCTCTAGCGCAACACCATCTACACTGACCTCATTGGGAATCTGGACCTCTGTCGAAATTGATTCATGCGGATTGCGAGTAACAGCGAGGGGGCCACGCACAGTAAATGGTCGTGGACCACCACCGATCAACTGAACACCTCCGCCTGTCCAAGGTGTAAGTAATCGACTAAGTTGTGACCAATCATATGCAAGCGTGCCATTGAGTTCTACCATCGGGTATGTGGAACGTTCAGACACTGTTCCATTGGCCGTAAGACCGACTGTTGAAGAATCCAGCAATAACCGATTTACAATAATCTCAGAAGTTGCCTCGTGAGATCGTGTTGGTGGATGCGTCATGTCGATGACAAAATGTGCCTGTGGTTCTGTCCATACTGGTTGCAGTGCTGACGCATTCCCGGAAAATAAAGTTCCGTGTTCTCTTTTCGATAATGCTAATTGATTGCCAGTAACATCGATAAGTACATTGAGACCATCAGGGGTATCACGTACTTCGGCCGTCCCCCATACACGTCCTGATGATGGCCAATGAGAAAGAGTGTCTGGAATATTTGCCCATTTCTCAATCCGACTGATATCTGCCTGCCACTGTATCTTTCCACGAATCATCTCAGCCATATCTAAGCTAGATGTATGAGTGTTCATGGTTGGATTTACATCAAATATCAAGCCACCTGTTCGAAGCGAAAGTGATGCAGAAAGTACTTCAGCCGAGGACAGCGAGAGACGACTCGTAGAAAGATTTATTTGCCCCGCAGCAGTGGCCAAAATTCGCGGCTCTATTATACGCCACCCTCCAGCCATTGATCCCAACTCACAATCCTCGATTTCGATATTGGCTCGTGTGATTTGCAGGTCGTCTGATCCTAATCTTAGGGCAGTCGTAGCCTTTACCGTCCCACTGCTTTTCAGATCCATCGATAATCCACCAAGCACTTCACCTCGCATGAACCAACGATCCACATCGCCTGTAAGAGAGCACTCAAGCGAAAGAGCTTCTGTTATGCCGTGAATCCACTTTTGTGGAGTTGTTTCACCTGAGAAGTGAACAAACATAGATTCAGGGTGTACGATGGCTCCACCATCCAAGGTTGCTGTCAGAGAATCTCCAGAAGCTCTCATATGAATGTGGGCTTGCTCAAGGCGATAGCCGCTCTGAGAGTGATTACCTACCGTTTCTGCTTCAATCAAGATGTTCTCGTCGTCCCATTCGCGCTGATCAGGAAGTCTGTATGTAAAATCTGTCACTGATGTAGAAAAAGTAGCCTTCGATATACCAGTTGTCGCCTCCCGTGATACAGAAAGTGAACCATGCGCAGATCCTTGAAAAATTGATCTTTCAACGTCAAGCACTTCTGATAATTCACTCATAAGTTTATTGATGTCGACTGTCCATTGGACATTGGCAGTCTCAGGAGTTGCCGTCGCTGCAAGCTCAATGGCTGAGGAGCCTATCCTTGCTTCCTCTATATGAAATTGATCCTTGTGCCTTCCTCTTCGGCCACGCATCCAAGCTGTAAAAGGCTCATTCCAATGCAATGGTCGTTGGCCTTCTTTGCCATAATGAATTGCAGAAAAATCTTTTGCTTGCGCTCTCAGCTCTAAAACACGATCTTTTCCATCGGGGCGCGCTAAGGCAGAAAAATGAATATTTCCACTCGTAATTTCAACATCTGGTCGCACAGAAAAACCACCTCGAATTGCTGTTGATAATGCTGCAAGATCGACATTCGCAGCGACAGCAAAATTCTCCTGTACAACGTCATTCCCCCACTCCCACAGATCACTGTGTGGCAATCGAATCCGACCCGATACTTCAGCTTCAAGCAGTGGTGATTCTGCACGAAGATCACGTATCGTAATTATCTCATCCTTAATGTTGATATCAAAAGGCACCTTACAATCCTGGATGGTGAATACTTCTGAAAGCGCCTCCGATTCACAAACCGCTAATTGTTCTCCAAAAAATGATCCTGAAATATTAACACCGCTGTCTTCAAATTCAGGGTTTTGCTCTATGTCTGGAAGGGTTATATCCAGGCGGGCATCAGCCAGACCATCAAGAAGATGATCTATACTAAAACGTGTAGCAGCTACACTCGACACTCCCAGTGGCAGCTGATGAGTAGCCACGGCAAATGTCTGTGGATGACCGTCATGAGAAGCTGGGGCTGAAATTGACCAGCCACCATTACGTGCCATGACTGCCGTGACACCTGCAGTGATCTTAGTATTATCAATAGACTGCATATTGATCTCATTCGAAAGCCCATCGAGAGTGATCGACGATACGGGTTGGCCACTATGTATAAGCCGTCCAGCAGCTGTCCACTCATACAGGAGTTGTGATATCGAATCTGCTGGACGAAACGTTAGTGAGGCAATAACTTCCGTAAGTCGCCAGCTGTCATTTCGTGGAATGTCCACAAGGTCCACTGACGCATCGATTATTTCAATGCTCAGGTGCACATCTGATATCGACTTGCGTTGTGAGTGATCGTCTTGTGCATTGTTTTTTGTAAAGAGCCACGGATTAAAAATATCTTCGAGATTACTTCCTTTAGGGCGGACCTCTGCAAGTACATCCGCACCAACTATTTTGATCGTTCCAAGGTCGTATGTCCCTCCCATGAGATAGTTGAACCCAAGGGAAAGGAGCCCTCGACTCATAGAGATCTTCGGGATATGTCCAACAATTCGATCATCTGCGTCAGTCAGTACGATAGATCGATATTCAATGGGACCTGCCCAGTTCCAAATAGCTCCATGGCTTGTCAGATGTCCATTGATACCCTTGAATGCCATCGAAAGAGGTATGTCACGAACAGGCGTTTCCACAAGCACGATTGGGACTGCCCAAAGAACTGCTGCAGTCATTGCACAAATCGATAGGCTTCTCAACCATCTTCGCCACTGTTTGTGCCTTCGTTTCTTTTGAGAATGTTGCTTCGCCATACACCGGAGTATAGAAGCCTAGAGGTCATTTGCGCAAGATCATTGGGTGTATCTATATCATTGAATGACATGAGTTGTGGGTCGACGCTGACAAGTTCCGCAGCTTTGACCAGATGAACAGAATGTTTAGATTGCGATGAAGTCGCACTTAAATGGTCAATCAAGCCGCGCGGATCATGTCTCCCAGTCGCGAGATACCGCTTGACTTCGTCAAGAATTGTTACACGGAGAGCTGAAGCCAGGACTTGGGGATGGTCCGACACCCACGGCACCGCCCAGAGTATCTTCGGGTCATTCAGTTTGTTCAAAGGAAGGTGAATAATGTCCGTCTTTAGGAACGGTACATCACACGATGAGACAAAACATGTTTTCATATCCTTGCCGGTTATCTGCAAAGCATCTGCAATCGCAGACAATGGACCAGCATGTGGAGTGGTATCGTGAACAATCTCATCAATGCCACTTATTTCAGGAGATGGATGTTCTGGCGACACAACAACGACAAGACGATCTACTGCCGGTCGGATTGCCTGAACAACATGATGGATAAGTGAATAACCGGCGATGGGTACTGATGCCTTGTTGACTCCAGCAGGTAGCTTCATCCGACGAGACGTACCACCGGCAAGGATGATGCCAAGAGTACACATGTTTTCTTAACGTTTCTTGTTATCCTGTCAGAAAGTTTTCTATGCGACTGAGACCTTCATTGAGTTGCTCTTCAGATGCAGCAAACGACATTCTCACATTGCCTTCTGCCCCAAAGGCACTGCCTGCTACAAGTGCAACATGCTTTTCTTCGAGTACAGCTTCACACCACTGAAGGGAGTTTTCTATTCCTCTCCTGCCAGATGCCAGATGCTCTGAAATGTCAAAAAATGCATAGAAGGCCCCGCCAATATCCGGTAATTTTACCCCCGTCATCGCTTTGAGGCGCTCTGTTACAAGGTCTCGACGTTTCTGGAATTCGCATTGCATGTCAGCCACACACTGCTGAGGACCTGTTATCGCTGCTATTGCCGCATGTTGGCTCACGCTACATGGGTTACTCGTTTCCTGGCTCTGTAAACTTCCAATTGACTTTGCAAGAGGTTCAGGTGAAATCGTCCAACCGATTCGCCAACCGGTCATTGAATAGGTTTTACTGACACCAGCAACTACCACTGTTCGGTCTGATAATCCTGGTCGGACAGTGGGAAATGATACAGTTGGGCGATTATCAAAAATCAATTGATCATAGATTTCATCTGAAATCACTGCGAGATTGGCATCAATGGCTATGTCAGCCAATGCACCAAGCTCCTCTGGGGTATACACAACACCTGTTGGATTACTTGGTGAACAGAGAAGGAGCATTCTGGTTTTTGGTGTAATCGCCTCTCGAAAAGCATTGGGTTGAAGTTTGAAGTTCTCCTCAATGTGAGTTGGTACAAGTACTGGCTTTGCCCCCGTAATTTTTACGAGTTCTGCATAGCTCACCCAGTAGGGTGTTGGCACAATGACTTCATCACCTTCATTGAGTGTTGCTGTAAAGACATTATGAAGGGCATGCTTCGCACCGTTTGAGACCACAATGTGCTTCGGAGATACTTCAATACCTGTCCGCTGAGTCCAATCGTCTGCAATGGCCTTTCGAAGCTCTGGAATCCCAGCCGCGGGAGTATATTTTGTTTTTCCGGCCCGAATCGCCTTCTCAGCTGCCTCACAAATATGCTGAGGCGTTGGGAAGTCAGGTTCGCCAACCGAAAGGTCAATGACATCCAATCCAGACGCTTTCATCGCAGATGCCCGAGCCGCCATCGCGAGTGTGGCAGATGGCTCTAGAGAGGCCATTCTATTCGCTAAATATAGGCTATTCTTCAATTTCATGTGTGTGTACACGCTCCGTTTAGGTGATGTAAAAACAGTGCCATCAATAAGATATCGAAACCTCTCTTCGATCATACCACTGTAAGTTTCACTCAAAAGAGGTGACGCTTCTGCACAGAATTCTGAACATTCTTAGGAAATTTATTAAAAAAATTGGTGAAACACTATTGACAGTTTTTATGGTTATCGCCCAAAACACACACTTCACATTGCATTTGTGTATCCCACTTATGGATTGTGAAACGTTTTGAAACGTCGCCCGACCCCGCCGAGAGCACCCTAGGGGTACGGTCGTGATGGTTTCCGGGTGCTCATGGCAAGGAGCCATTTTCATGGCAAAGAAGAAGAAGAAGGCCGCTAAGAAGAAGGCCAAGAAGAAGGCTGGCAAGAAGAAGGCCACCAAGAAGAAGGCCAAAAAGAAGGCCGCTAAGAAGAAGGCTAAGAAGAAGGCCAAAAAGAAGGCCAAGAAGAAGGCCCACGGCTAGTTCTTCTTCCGATGATGTGATTCTTCGGACTCACAATTAGTCATCGGGTATGTTGAGAATAATTCAATTGGATTTTTTCTCTTCATGTTTACGTTCAGACGAGAAAGGCCGGCCCGGGCCCTTGGGCGCCCGGGCCGGCCTAATTTTTATCACTCTTCTTCTATGAGGAGTTTGATATCACCCCAAGCCCATACCATTCTTCTAAGATTGTGCGATGTCCCATGCCCCGACAAAAAGAAGTGACTTTCTCCTTCTATCCTGTAAAGCGGGAGCGGAAGAAGCACTTTGTCAGCAACAGAAAAAACTACTACCTCATCTGACCAAAGCAGCATGGAGGAGCGGTGTTGTTACCTTTCGTTTGGGAGACTTCGATCCACCTGATGACTTTTTTCCTGACCTGATTTTCAACACGACCTGTGTCCGCTCATGTGGGCAGGTCAAAGGGAAAAGTATTTTGGAACGAGCCGAAGCCGTATTATCACTTCTTGACCACTCCACATGGGATGTCATTCATGTTTGGTCTCGTGATCAGTCCCATCAGGAACTTGATGACATACGTGATGTTCTTTCCAGTATGTACACAACAAACCGTTCAAACCAAACGGCTATTGCTCAACCAGGTGATCTTGTCATGGATTGCTGTGTTGATTCACCAGATCGCTGGTGGATGGGATGGCACCGTGCAGCCAAGCCACCAAGTTGCTGGCCAGGGGGGCTTTACCCATTTTCACTGCCTCAAGAAAAAGTCTCACGAGCATGGCTCAAGCTTGATGAAGTAATGACCACGTTCGATATCCCAATGAGAGCTGGTCAACACGTTATTGAGTTAGGTGCTGCTCCAGGGGGTGCCTGCCAACGTCTTCTCGAGTCAGGTCTTCATGTTGTTGGTGTTGATCCTGCCCTTGTTGATAAGTGTGTCAGCACCCATCAAAATTTTGAACAATGGCGAATGCGAGCTCGTGATATCAAATTAAGATCTCTTCGTAGATTTCATTGGGTTGTCGCAGATATGAATATCGATCCTCTAAGCACGCTAGAAGCCATTGAACGTGTTGTCAAAGCTAAAGGCAATCGTGTCCAAGGAGTCATTGCAACCCTCAAATTACCAAGCTGGAACCAAGCATCTGAATTATCTGGTTGGATCAAACAATTTCACACGTGGGGTTTCTCACCCTATGCACGACAACTTTCAACAGGAGGACAAGAAGTCTGTGTCTACGCCAAAAAAGTTCATTAGTCTTGTTCATCCGGGGGCCTGAGACTCCCAGACAAAATCTGCTGTCTCCCACGCACCGTATCAACTATCAAACTACCATCTCGAGCAATACCGGCACAAAAACCCTCTATAACGTCGTCCTTTTTATACACTTTTACAGTTCGACCAACCTGTCCACAGCGCAACTCATACTGATGAACAAACTGTGCTGGATTTGTTTGCACCATACGTGCGAAATCAAGAAAGCGAGACATAAACTTTTCAAGTAGCTTTGTTCGTGACATTCTACGACCCGTCAGATCAGGAAGTGTCATGATCCGATGACAGAGAGAGGAAGGTGCACGTGTCCTACTACCATTTGTATTCACACCAATCCCAAGAATAGCTCGATCAAAGGCTACTATTTCGAGTAACAGACCAGCAATTTTTGCACCGTCAACTTCAATGTCATTGGGCCATTTCACATGCGTAGTGATACTCGGCTCAAGTGCCCCCAGTGCATCAGCCAAAGCAAGACCACAAATCAGTGACCACATCGGCTGCACGTCGAGCCCAACATACTTCTTATCGAGCACGATACTTACGGCAAGGCTACCTCTCTCTTGCCACCACCCGCTTCCACGGCGGCCAAAACCACCCGTCTGATAATCAGTAAGAATGAGCGCTGGGAGTTCTATCTCCTCAATAGCTGCTAATACTCGAGCTCGCTCCATGGTTGAGCCAAGTTGGTCATGCAATTCGATTGTTGCAAAACCAACCTGCTCACCAAGAATCGTGGTATCTACATCTTCAAGCGACATTACAAATACACAGTCTAAGGAGTGTCCACAGTCCAGTACCTGCCCTAAATTACCTAGTCTATGTGTTTCTTCATGTGGGGTTAATTCAGATCGCCACGATCTTGCCTCAGGGTCGGTTCGCTTGGTACTCACTCTGATTCCAAATCTGTATTAAAGCAGGATATTAATGCGTTCTTTCTGCTTGGTGATTGTGATCTTTTCCACCATTCAATCCGGTGTTCCGTTCGCCGCTGCGCAAACAGCATCGTTACCCAGCACTCCCACGCCTATTTTTGATACTGTCATACCTGTTCAGTATTCAGTCCCTGTCCAAGCTCCAGTGCAATCCGGCGCACCAATCTCACCACCCCCACCAACATGGAATCCATATGGTCCACAGTCTGGACAAGTTTTCACACCTTCTGCCGCAAATCCTAATCCAACATGGGCCACCTCTGCCGTCGGTGGCCAGCCTGGCTATCCAGGCTACGCAACGACAACGACAACACCCATTCCACAAATTGCTCCTGACATGGGGACAGCCGGGAATTCCCTGACAGAAAACCCTACGTTCCAGCAAACAATGCGACTGTATCAGGGTGTACGAGGTAGTTGGGCATTCATATTCGGTAACAACTCGGGACGCCAACTTGGTGTCAACGAATTAGATACCTCAGCAACATTCGCATTACCTTTTTTCTTCAATTCGCAAGCGAATCTCAATCGGGCTCCGTTACTCCTCACACCAGGTTTTGGACTTCAACTTTGGAATGGTCCGGATACCACAGCCAACAATGAATTTATTGAGTTACCTCCTAACACCTATGACACATTTCTGGACACCGCTTGGAATCCTCAATTTACGCCTTTGTTTGGTGCTGAATTGGGTGTTCGCGTCGGTATTTTTACCAACTGGGATGAATTGACTCTGGATAGTTGGAGAGTCATGGGTCGGGCCATTGGAACGCTGAATCTCACACCGCAATGGCAGGCTAAAGTTGGGGTGATTTATCTCGATCGTAATCAAGTCAAACTGCTCCCAGCAGTCGGGGCAACATGGGTGCCAAATCCTAATGCACGATACGATATTTTCTTCCCTGCACCGAAAGCCGCCTGGCGATTCTCACAATGGAGAAACCGATCTGTATGGGGATTTGTAGCTGGTGAATATGGTGGAGGAGCGTGGACATTTCGCCAGTCGGGAAATGCGGGAAACATTGGCGTCACTCGATTTGACTATAACGACATTCGAATATCACTTGGTACTGAACTTGTTCCAATCACCCCACAAGGCTTGGCAGGAAGCTTTGAAGTTGGCTACGTCTTTGCCAGAAATATCTATATTGTGGATCAAGCACGCAATCTTCCTTTGAATGATTCACTCATGCTACGTCTTGGGCTTGCCTACTAAAGATGATGTTGCCGTGTAATGTACCGACCGTACAAATCAATCACCTATCGTATGAGAAAGCTGCTTCTTCTTACAGTTAGTCTCCTGTGTGGAATAACCTCGACAACGCATGCCGAGGAACTACCGATTCCTTTGCCACAAATCGATTCATCGTTCTTTAACCGAATTCGAATGGCGGCACTTGGTGACCCTCAGGACCTCACAGAGCCGCTCCTTCCCGATGATGTTGCCCCGCCTGGGCAACCCTCTCAAGAATTTGAGCCACCCGCTGGAAGAAAACTTCCACCCGGAGCCAAGCCAGGCCCACTTCAACAAGCCATTTTCACAATCACGGACTTGCCACGACTCGGATCAAATGGACTTGGACTACTCACACTTGATACCAGCCTGACGATTGGGCTTCCTGCTCCGACGATCAATTCACCACTGCTTGTGACGCCTGGCTTCGGTTCTACATTTGTTGATGAAATAAGTGGTCCCTCAGACCCTGGTTTACCATCACAACTTTACGAAAACTGGATTCAAGCCCGCTGGCTGACAAAACTAGGAAAACGATTTGGCGTTGATCTGGCAGTAGCACCAGGGTGGTACAGCGACTTTGTAAATGACTCATCACAGGCATTTCGTATAACGGGACATGGATTTGGTGCATGGGAGACGAATGAAGATTTAAGAATTGTTGCCGGTGTTATTTATCTCGACCGGCACGATGTCAACATGTTGCCCGCAGGTGGATTACTCTGGACACCGGATGATAAAAGACGCTTTGAATTAGTATTTCCCAGACCTCGAATGGCTTGGAAAATATCTGAGGATCATCGATCTGCTCATTGGCTTTATCTTGCTGGGGAGTTTGGAGGTAATCAGTGGGCCGTGCGACGTGACAGTGGAGCAAATGATGTCGTTGTCTATCACGACTACCGACTCCTCTTTGGTTGGGAAAGGAGACCCGCTGATCTTGGTATCAACTGGCGCTTAGAGACCGGATGGGTCACCGGACGACTTGTTGAGTATTACATCACTGACACTGCCGATTATCATCCCAACGACACATTTCTTGTTCGGTGTGGGATCTGGTACTAACAATAGCGCCCATCAGGAAGTCAACACCTGCTTGATAGGCAATCCTTCGTGCGCTACCTTAAATGGTCGTAATGTAGGTGACATAACGATTTCCTCTCTGGGAAGACCCATTGCCTCAGCAATCGTTGCATTGAGATCTGCTGGATCTACACCATCTTCATCAACAAGATGTCCATCTTTGTCAGATTTTCCATAGATCTGGCCACCTGCAATCCCAGCACCTGCGAGCAGGGCTGAAAACACAGCTGGATGATGATCTCGTCCACCGTTGTAATTCACCTCCGGTGATCGCCCAAATTCAGTCGTTACTACTACGAGTGTCTCTTCAAGGAGCCCTCGCAATGATAGGTCATCCAAGAGAGCACCAAGCGCTCGATCCAAGCTGGCTGCTTTAGACGGCATCGTGTTGGAATCCCAAAGGGTATTGTGCATGTCCCAACCACCAAGCGTCACATCGACACATCGCACATTGTTTTCAATAAGTCGCCGTGCAAGCATGCATCCCTGACCAAAAGCATCTCGACCATAACGATCACGATCTGCGGAGGTCTCTTCATTGAGATCAAATGCTCTGAGCTCACCACTTGCCAATAACTCCGTGGCTTGATCATAAAAGTCTGTGTACGTCTTGACCGCTTTCACAGGATACTTTTCACGAAATTGTTGATCGAATGTATCAATCAGTTCCATACGTTTTGAGAACGATTGATCTGTGAGATACGATGGAGGTGTCGTATTTTCGAGACCCTTATTTGGATCCCCAATCGGAAGTGGGCTGAAAGTAGGATCAAGAAATCCAGCACTTGGATGCCTCGGAGATGCTCCAATCAGTACGCTGTCTGGGAGTGTTTCATTCCGCTGACCCAACAGTCGTTGAATCCATGGACCAAGAGAAGGATGTCTTTCTGTGGCGATTTGTTCGTAACTTGTTCGCATTAAGTACTCACCCTGCTCATGATCAGCTGTTTGTGTAGTAAGCGAGCGAATCAGTGCCACTTGATCGATGTGTTGGGCTGTGAGTGGAAGGTATTCTCCTAACTGAACGCCGGGGATTTTTGTCCCTAAAACACCCGTTTGACCCTGACTTTTCCTTCCCGGCTTTGGATCAAAGGTATCGATATGACTCATCCCTCCCGCCATAAATAAATAAATCAGTCGCTTTGCCTTTCCAATGGATGGATCTGCAGAAGCCGTACGTACCAACGACGGCAACAGTCCCACACCAAGGGCTGTTTGTGCCGCTCCTAAAAGGAGTTGTCGTCGACCCATTCGATCTATTCGAGATACTAGCTCTCGCATGTTTCTAAACCCCAAAGGCTGCCTTACTGAATAAAAAGAAACTCTCGCGTATTGAGAAGTGACCACACAACATTCCCATAGCCAGCAGGGCCAATCTCTTTCACTTCTTTCATGGCTGCCAACAGTTCATCTTCTGTTGGATTGCGCGAGAGAATGGTAAGAAAACACACATCAATACCATCATGAATCGTTTTTTTGCGAATAATATTGTTATAGATTGTGGAATTCTTCTCCAGAAGCATATGGGATATCTGTCCATTAAACATGAATAGTACCTGAGGAACTGAACCCCATGTTGAAGAAGCCTGAATGAGCTGCCGATCAGACTGACCAAACATTCTCAAAAAGTGATTTGCTGGCAACGGCGACGGCAACTCTGATGCTCGAGCTAAAAGATTCCCCTTGTAGGTATATGGCTTTTTCAGTTCTCGACTTTGTTGGTCAATCGCTTGAAGCTTTTGGATTGAAGTGATCAGATCCTCTGCCGAGTCTTTATTAAGATCAACGGAGACAGCCTCCGCAAAAAGGCTCGCTGGAGGCTCACGATATTCCATTGGATACACAGCCAATGTAAGTATTGAATCCCAAGCCTGCTCCGCTGTCATTCGTCGTAGCATAGGGCCAGGGACATGATATGGCTTCCCTGCAACCACTTCTTCACAACAGGCCTGTCTCTGATACGTCTCTGTATTATAGAGTACCCTTTGAAACTCCTTCATATCGAAATCCAGATCTCGCATGAGCTTTTCAAGAAATTCCATAAGAGGGGGATTCGCAGCGATGGTCGATTCACTCATATCATCTTCTGGTTCAATCTGACCTGCACCAAAAGCACGTTTCCAAAGACGGTTAGCTATTGTGAGTGCAAACCGAGGGTTGTCAGCAGATGCAAGCCATCTCGTAAACCCCTGGCGTGGCGTTTCTCCTGGCTTGAAAGTTACGTCTGAACCGAACAGTACCTTGGGTCTTACCGTTTCATGGGGCTTTGCATCGTCATAAGCATAATTTGCAGGTAGTGATAACTGCGTTGACACATTGTCATGAACAATCATCCTGTTTCTGCGCATGTGACGGTCAAACTCATAGGACTGTCGACGCCTATCTTCTTCTTCTTGTTCAATAGCGTCAAAATCTTCTCTTAACTTTGGAATCGGATTGGCTGCGAAAAATCGCTTATCGCCTCCAGCGATCTCGGTTCGGGTTCCGAACATGAAAGCAGCTGCTTCATAAAACTGTTTTTGTGTCCATGAATCAAATGGATGGTTATGACACTGCGCACATCCAATACGGGTTCCCAAAAAAATACGAACCGTATTATTCACAATGTCCAGAGGCATACCAGGATCTCTCTGAAGATAACCTGTCGCAGGATTGTCCCATGTTGCTCCTTCAGCCGTAAGCATTGCCTGAACCATTTCATCCCATGGCATATTCTCTGCCAGAGACTGCTTTATCCACTGACGCCATGGTTCTCCACGCACATAATCTCCTACTGGCCGATCACGATACCGAAAAACGTCTGCCCAGTAGTTGAAAAAATGCTGTGCATACTCATCTCTTGCCAACAAGTCATCTATCAACTTCGTTCGCTTTGCCGGATCCTGTGAATGAAGAAACCTGTTCACTTCAAGGTATGTTGGGATTCGTCCTACAATATCAAGATAAAGACGTCGCACGAAATGTGAGTCCTCAGATCGTGGCATAGGGGTTATCTGATGAATGTCATAGTTTTCCTGAACAAGCTCATCAATCTTTTTTGCAGCGTTCATAACATCATCATGTTTAGATGGATCCACTCCCTTTGATAGCAATTCAAAGCGAGGCGGCAGTTCAGATTTGGTGATCGCTCGCTTCTTCTTTGATGGATCAACTGGTCGCAGTTGTTCTGCCATCTGCAGATCTGCCCTGAATGCTTCCATATCGTGCAATCGCTTATGCACTTCTGCCCGACCGGCATAGGCCCCCATAAGCTTCGGTGACAACTCGATCACTTTCGAAAAATCCTTCTTTGACAGCTCATAGTCTCTGGCCGATAACCTGATTTGTGCTCTCGCCAAAAACGCTTCTGGTTCACGGGGATCAAGGCGAATTGCCTCTTCAAAAAGAGGCAACGCTGCAGCCCCGTTGTCTTGCCACATCCAAATAAAGCCTCGCTCGAGATGTGCTCGAGCCATATCTGGCTGAGATTCAATAGCTCGATCCGCATCCTGTGCTGCACCTTTCAAATCGCCACTGGCAGCCTTGAGTCGAGCTCGAATACAGAGTGCTTCACAGAGTCGAGAATCCATCGAAAGGGCCTTCTCAACATCTTCTCGAGCTCTCTGAATATCGTTTTTAGCAGCTTTTGCAGCTCCACGACGGGCATAGGCAACAGCTAACTGATCATTGAGTTTGATTGCTTTTTCCTGAAGTTCGATACAACCGTTGATATCTCCTTGTGCACCACGAGCAAAGCCAAGATGACTCAAGGCTAATGCTGACTCAGGATCTATTTGTGTTGCTCGAGTGAACGTCCGGATAGCCTTATCGTAATCATGGCGTGCAAGATAAGCCTTACCGCGATGGTAATGTGCATCAAAAAAATTTGGTGACTCAAGAATGGCGAAATAACAATTGTCTATGGCCGGAAGATATGCATGTTGTCGGTAATAAATTCTGGATTTTTCGACAAACGCTCGAGATCTCAGATCAATAAGCCATTCTTCACGACCAGATGTTTGTGTGATCTTGTCAAAGACACTCAGCGCATGATCGTCTTGACCCTCATCAAATGCCACCTGACCCTGAGAAAACAATTCGCGGATATTGCTTTCATCTGCCGCATGGACAATCATTCCCTTCATGCACACCAACAATACCGCTAAGCCAAAGAAAGAAAGAAAATAACCCTTTATTACTTTCATGCTTTTCCCCATTAGATCGTAACTCGCTAATTACGACATCGTGTTTCTTGTATCCTATTGTCTAAATAATTTTCTACTGATGCATAATGGGTTGAAGATCGTGAGCAACGGACTTCAACGATGAGAGCTGCTCGATTCCTCGGATGATGAGAATACATTTTTCCCTATCCTCCTTCTCACGAGGAATAAGGGGCGACCAATAACTTCTGTATGAATGTGTCCAATATAAAGAGCAACTAAGCCAATACAGCCAAGTACAATTCCATTCATTATCACATTTGACACAATCACAAAAGATAATGGAGAAAAACCAAAAGTATTCCCAATAAACTTGTCTGTCACCATAAACGTGAGCAGTCCACCAAAGACAATAATCACAAAAAGACCAATGTATCCAGCAAGTTTTAGTGGGGCCAATGAGAATGCCATAAAACTGTTAAGTGCTAAACGAAAAAGTCTTGAATAACTATATCGTGCCTTACCTGCATGCCGTGCTGGTGCCTCAAAGACGACCGTTGTCTTTTGAAATCCCATCCAATCAATGAGACCCCGAAAGAGACGGTTCCGTTCAGTAAATCTCTTGAGGGAATCGATGACGATGCGATCAAGCAGTCGAAAGTCCGTGGTACCTGGTTCCATCCTGAAATCAGAAATCGAGTTCAGTAACGTATAGAAGACAGTTGATCCTAGCCAACGAAGAAACGGTTGCTCCTCTATCTTCACGCGGCACGTCGCCACAATCTCATAGCCTGCTTCCCATTCTCGAATGAGGTCAGGGATATAGCGAGGTGGGTGCTGCAAATCAGCATCCATAATAATGACTGCATCACAATCAAGGACACTGATACCAGCAGTAAGCGCCATCTCTTTACCGAAATTACGCGAAAGTTCAATAATCGATATCTTCTGATCTACATCAGCAAGGCTTTCGAGAATACTTGTCGTGTCATCAGTACTACCATCATCAACGAAAAGATATGTGAAATCATACCTGTGCAGACCATTCGTCGAAGCATCTAACTGTTCTATGAGCGCAGCGATATTGCTTGCTTCATTGAACGCAGGAATCAATACCGTGATATGACGTTTCAACATATTTTACAGATCTCATCAAAAAGTATTGTTCTTACATCCACTGTCATTTCTATCAATCAAACGCAAACACCCGCATGGTGATACTCATCACACCCTTCATCCGCACCGTTCAATCCATACTATAATTATGCCATGAGTAGTTCTTCCGTCCTTGAAAGTATCGATGTTACGGTTGTTATGCCGACACTCAATGCGGAAAAAACCCTGCAATCCTCATTGGCGTCACTGAAGCGTCAGTCTTATCCGCAGGAAAAAATACACATTCTTATCGTTGACGGCGGATCGACAGACTGCACTGAGAGCATTGCTCAACAATATGGGTGCACTATTTTGCATAACAAAAAACAACAGCAAGAGTATGGCAAACTCATTGGCATCCAGGCCTCTGAAAGCCGATATCTTATGTTTCTCGATGCCGACGAGGAACTTGAAAACAAAGATGACCTCAAGAGAAAAATAGATGCATTCGTTGAAACGAGTGTACCTTTTCTTTGGTCTTCTGGTTACAAAAAACCACCAGGTGCTTCATTCATTAATGAGTACATCAATCTTTTTTCTGATCCTTTTGCCTTTTTTATGTATCGAGTTTCGACAGACTATTATCTCTATGTTCCATCCATGCGAAGACGATATCCGTGTTATTCAGAGAACAGTCAACGCCTTCTCTTTCAATTTTCTGAACTCGACCGACTGCCTCTTCTTGATTTAGCCGCTGGTGCCATGATTGACCGGCAAAAATTTCAACTGGCCTTTGATTCAGATAGTTCAAAGGAACGTATGATTCCAACCTGCTTCCAACAATTAATGAAGGATGATCCTCGTTTAGCCGTTGTTAAGGACTGTCCTGTCGTCCATTACTCAGCAGAGACGTTTCAAACATATCTCCACAAACTTTGTTGGCGTGTCAGTGCCAATGTTCATTATCCATCAATTCCGGGAACTGGTTTCACGAATCGTGCATCTCTTCAAGGTACAAAAGTGCATATTAAGAAGTATTTTTTTATCCCGTATGCCTTAACGATTCTCCCGGCCGCAATCGACGCCTTTGTGATGGCGATAAGAACAGGGAAAACTATTACACTTCTGCATATTCCGCTTTCTTTCTTTACTGCCATTCTTATTCTCTATCATGGAATCCTCAGAAGCATGGGCATTCGGCCAAAGCTGCCTACATATGGCAAAAAATGAGTAATAAAACCTAAAATACTCGAGCTTATAGTGATTTTTGTACTCATCGGGACAACTGCTGAACTCATCAAATTGACTCCGGTCATTCTTGCCTTGCAGGCTCGAAGCATAACGGTTGTTCCAATTGCAACCGGACAAAACGATCTTAGAAAAAGTGATCTCTACCAAATCGTTTTCCCAAATGGGATTGATCACTGGATAACCCATCGTCCTATTCACCAGACCACATTCTCTTTTCTCTGGTGGACGATAGAGTGTTTTCTAAAGTCACCTTTTCTTCTCAAGAAAATATTTCGGCAAAAAAAAAGTGTGTGCCCATATCTTATTGTTCATGGTGATACGGTCAGTACACTCATCGGTGCTCTTTCAGCATGGCTGGCCGGTGCGAAGATTGTTCACGTTGAGGCTGGCCTTCGAAGCTTTCATCTGCTTCGCCCATTTCCAGAAGAAATGTGTCGTATTCTGGTCTCCAAATTCACCACATTGGCATTTTGTCCTGGTAAAAAAGCTGTTGGAAACCTCCGTGCTGCGCGTGGTCTTCAAGTCATTGACACCTGTGAAAACACATTAATCGACTCCCTACGATTTGCACTCTCTCGTCCACTTTGCAAGCATCTTACCGAATGCCTACCAAAGCAATTCTTTGTGAGCATATGTCACCGCCAAGAGAATCTATTGGACAAAGTCTTCCTTCAAAAATTTATGCAATACATTGAGAATGCCAGTCAAAAACTGCCCTGTGTGACAATTTTGCACAAGCCCGCTCTGCAGGTATTTCGAGAGCTTGGAATGATTGAGCGACTTGAAAAGAATAGCCAGATAATAAGTCTCCCACGTCAAGGATATATTGATTTTACTCACATTCTTCAACAGTCTGACTACGTCCTGACTGATGGAGGGAGTAATCAAGAAGAGTGCTATTACCTTGGAAAACCGTGCCTGTTGCTCAGGAGAGAAACCGAACGTGATGAAGGACTCGGAGAAAATGTTGTACTCAGTCACAAAAAGGAATCTATCATCTTGCAGTTTTTATCGAATCCATCCCAATGGAAACGTGATCCTCCAGTAATCCATATCTCCCCGAGCGAACTGATCGCCGAAACATTATCGAAGCTGTTGACTTCGTGAGTGCTAATAAATCAACGCATCCAAAAGCCGTTATAGTGCGTTTTCTTTTGCACACGACACCATTCCGCATCGAGGAGGTATTGGCGTATTGCGCGCATCCACTTTTCCTTCACGTCTATTTGTTTGCACATTTCTTGAGTAATGACCAGGACGACAAAACTGGTCCACTTACAATCACTGAGAGACCCTTCCATATGGAAAATGTCTTACCAGAGTAGGACCCAATCCTCTCACATACATCAATAAACAGAACAGAATGATTGAGGTGTTGCTTTTTCTTGATGGGCTGTTTCATCGCTTCACGATCTGGACCGCCAGAATCAGCACTCACGCAAATGGCCTTCAATGTGTTGCGACGAATATGAAAAGATCCTTGAGTTCTTTCGATATCATTAAGAACTGCATACTTAGGGCTCTTAACTTCCCAGAGATTTACAACCATTTGCGGAAACAATAGGTGACGTAGAACAGGCACCTTTGTGACCTCTGTGGTGCTAAATAGATAGAGCAACCAACAACTCCACACAGCGTTGCACAGGTAGCCATCAACAGGACGAGGTTTTCGGGATTAGGATTAAGGAGCGGAAAAGTCACAGTCATAATGAATGCAAATCCCATGAGGATCCATGAAAAGAAAACGTAACCGGAAGCTATGGCGTAGTTTTTCAACACGAGCACAAGAGCTAATGGAACCATGGCAAAACCATAAAAACGCAGGATTTCAGCGGCTTCTGGAAATCGCTCATGGAAGAAAAGTCCAATAAAGAAATCACTCATCAACATATACATGAGTGCTGCAGCACTACATAACAACAATGTCAAGAAAAACGATTGGTAGAGTAACGCTTTATTTGATGAATGCGTTCTGGTATTTGCAGCCACCATTGGAAAAAGTGCCATGACCAAACCACCAGGTATGTACAACACTGCTTTTCCTAATACTGCCGCTGCTGAATATGAACCCGCAAGATCTGGCTCAAAAAAGTAGTTGGCAAGTGGGATATCCAACTGGCTGAGCAAAGTAAATGAACCGCTTGCACAGATCACCGGTACTGTTTCAGACCATTGAAAACCAAATGGCTCAACAGTCTCTCTCTGCTCAACTTTTGAAAACAGCTGTAGGAGACGCATCATCCCGCTCATCCATGTCACAACAGATGCGAAAAGCATCCCTGAAAGAGCACCCCATACTCCCAGATCAAGGAATGCGATCAACATGTAGCTCAACAGAATCTTAAATGTGACCGGAAGAATGCTCAGTGATCCTAGCCAACCGAATGCATGGAGGCCTTGAAAAAATCCTGCATTCATTAAGACAAAAGCATTCCCAACAACGATACCAAAAAATAACCAAATAACAGAACGATCTGATGTTTTGACAAACGTCTGTATAACTGGCATCCCCAAAGCCACAACACAAGCAAGCATGACAGAGATGAGTACGAGGCGTATGTGCCAATAGCGATACATTGCCACAACGGTAGCGTTATGACCAATGGCTTGAAGACTTGCTACCCGCCTTGCAATCAACATTACAAAGGCTGCTAGCGGCGATGCAAGCACCATCGTGAGGGCATTCAATGCACTGAACAATGAAAATGTTTCTTTCTCAAGGAGGCATCCCATGAGAATTTGAAAAGCATAGCCACATATACCAGCCAACAGGCCGCTTACGGTAAGCCAACCACCAGCAACAATAAATTGTTTATGCGGCTTACCGAAGAAACGATTCATTAGTCATTCGCTATTGGATGCTTACGTGTGGCAATAAAAATATCATGCTCAATATGCCATGATAGGGCGTTTTCACGAGCCCATTCCACAAGAAAATGCCGCTCTGGATAGTGTCGAAACAGTTTTTGTGTCGGTTCAAAGCATCTGACATCATCGATCATGATAGAAACATTTTCCAAATCCGATAACTTGGATGCTATCAGTTGACATTCATAACGTATCGGAGTGTCGTTGGCCCCTTGATACGTTCCCTCTCCTGACCAGTGTCCGTCCAGCCAAAACGTTACATCTCCAGACACTGTATGAAGTACTTCTGATAGCACCTCTTCGCTTGTCCCTTCATGGACTGTAATCCTATGATGTCCCTGAAAACGCTTTATCGCCTGACGAGCAAGTAAGGCATCTGGTTCAATACTGATAACACTTGATGCCCATCGGCCAATATAGGCTGTTGTATCACCAGTATAGGTGCCCGTTTCAATCCATGTTGAGCCCTTAATACCATTGCGTTTGAGAACCTCCCACTTAATGTAACGTGGACTTGGTGCAATAAATTGCCGGGAGGACCAGGACCAATATTCCCATATATCTCTTATCCATGGACAACATGAATTACAGATCTGTTTGAAGTACTCATTCATCTCGTTGCTTGGATCGATTCATCAGTAGCTAATAAATATCTTCCGAAGAAAATTCATTACTCTCACTCTCCACTGCCACGGTATTTGCGCGATCACTGTAAACCAGAAGCTTGCGAGGACACTCCGTACATATGACAAACCGGAAAGGGATGGTCTTTCTGATGGGAGAACCTCGGTCGATTGATTCTGTAAGAATCGCATACTTGCTGGTAAAAACTGTCCTTTCTCAACAAGATTTATGAGTTTGAGCGGATACTTTTTACTTCGCACGAAACCGTCCATATAGGCACTTCTATAAGAGCCCATAATTTCAAAATTCCATGGTGATTCACCACATATAAGAAGATTTTGAAGTGTTTGTTTTTTCCAAAAACCGCAGACATTCACTCTGTAGGGTGCTTTCTTGTCAATAAACATGTGCTGCTCATCACACCACGAATCCCCTTTCAGCTGATTCGTAAATTGAATGTGATGAAGATGTTTTTCTTTCATCAGCTGAAATTCGTTTTGTATAGTTTCTTCATCAACATCTTCTACAAGAATAAGATCTTCCAGTAACACCAGAAGATATGTTTCTTCTATCTGCTCGAGAATCTTTTGAAAACTTGTAGACCAATCGTGATCTTCACCGCTTAGAATGACTGTTACATTCTCAACGCCTGATTCTGAATATGTATTTGAACCAAGATAAACTGGATAACCGCAACACGGCCATCGCCGTTGAAATTCCCTAAAAAAGATACCCCACAGATCCCTATAGTGGTCAGAGGACAGGACAAGGATTCCACAGTCTCCGATTTGTTGTCCCACCTTTCACCACCTACATTCAGTTTCAATCATTTTGCGATGTGAACCACTGTACGCAACATGGAGTGTTCATCGATAGAATGACGCTTACTGTTTTTCTTTTTTAGTCTTGTATCAAAAGAATTGTGATCTCTCACAAAGATATTGTACCATTTCTTTTGATTCGTTTACTAATCGATTCTCTCCGATGTTCTTCAACACTATTCTTCTTTCATGATTATTCCATGAAGCAACTCTTTTCTCCGTTCATACGCTCCACGCTCTTGGGCACAATAGCTCTGGTTGCATTCACCTGCTTTGGATGGTGTCTCGCCCACAACAAGTTTTCATCGAATACGTGGACGTTACCAACCAGTTATTTAGAAGCCGAATATGCTGATTTCATCGGTACAGCTGCATTTTATAAAGCATTGTCCGACGGTGAGATTACACATTTTGGTGAAAAATCTGTTGACAGTCTGGGGGCGCCAAATGAAGCAAACTGGAATCAATATCCCACACCTGATGAAGCCCTTGCATTTTTATGCCAAACACTTGTAGGGCTCTTTGGTTTATTTCCTGGTTATAATATGAGTGTTCTCGTTGGCCATATAGCTGCCTCCGTCACCTTTTTTCTGGTTGCACGAATTGGTTTTCGTGTCCACGCTCTGTGGGCTTTCATTGGTGGGCTTGCTTTTGGATTAGCGCCGTATCAGTTTGCACAACAGCCACATCATCTTGCTTGTCAGTACATCTGGTATTTACCATTTTTCCCACTTGTTTGGACGTGGTTAGCATCAGATGAAGATCTCTCCTTGGGATCTCGTCGTTGGTGGCAAGCATTGGCAATCGGTTTCATCACAGGCCTTCAGAATCCGTATTATTCAAATATTTTTTGCCAACTCGTCTTAATCATTGGGGGTGTCCGTTCTTGGCAAATGAAATCACTGGAACGAGTCAAATCAGCTTCCTTAATTGTTGCCGCGGTGGCATTTGCATTTTTTGCCTCTAATCTCGACACACTCTCCTTTCGTATTACAAATACAGCTGAAATGGCGGGTACGCCAATTATTGGTCAACGTGAATATCGCTGGATGGATATTTATGGATTCAAACTGGTTGATCTCTTTATTCCTCCAGTAACGCACCATTCGAGTTCGCTTGCTACGTTTGGTCGGCAACATAGACAAGCATCTGCTCTCAATGACGAAGAAGGTTCTGGCTATCTTGGAATCCTTGGCATTGGTTGCTTTCTTTTTCTGATTTTCAACGCCACCCGTGCGATCCTTGATGGGCGACTGAAAGACGTACCTGTTGAGGTTTGGTGGTTACTATGGATTGTACTTATGTTTAACACAGGAGGCCTCAATTCAATGCTTGCAGCATTTACGGGCTTCACGCTCTTTCGTACTGCAATTCGCTATAGCATTGTGGTACTTGTGATAAGCCTTCTTTACACAGCACGATGGATGACGCATTGGCAGGAAAAGAGTTTGTCGTCCTTTCAAGAAGAAATGTTACGAATTGTCACACTAACTGTGACATCGGGGAGTTTATTACTTGTGCTGTGGGACCAAATACCCAAAGCACCGACAAAAGAGCGCATTACTATGATCTCCAATGCTGTTCAATCAGATAAGAAATTTGTTGATGCAATCGAGGCGGCTCTCCCGAAAAAGTCTGAGAATAAAAAACCTATGATTTTTCAATTACCTGTTATGGAGGGTCTTCCTCTACAAGGTGTTCCTGCTTCACACCACTTAAGACCTTTTCTCTACAGTTCAGATCTACACTTTTCGTACGGAGCAACTGGCGAGACACTGCGCTTGCAAAAGGATCTTGAAAGAGAACTTTTTCAGGGCGCTGAAATCGAACCCATACGTGACATCATTCAATTATCTCCACAAAATGTCAGTGACGTCGTTGAGGGGCTTCGTCAAATTGGATTCTCTGCTATTTTCATCAACTGCAATGCGTATATCGATCGCGGGAAAGGGTTGCGTGATGTACTTCAATCACTTGGATACAATACCGCTGTTGAAAGTTCTGCGAAAGATTTTCTATGCATTATGCTTTGATCCTGCGCAAATGATACGCTACGGATCATAGAAGAAATGTTGCATTCGTTTGTCTTGTCTTAATGCTTCTTTTGGACACTGGTGCGATGAGCAATAGAAACATTCGCTCTGTACTCTTGAAAGCGGCTGTCATTGTACTGGCTGGTTTCTGGATCTATTTGCCGACCCTTCAAGGAGAATGGCTGTGGGATGACGACGTGATGCTTCTGGCCAATCCTACTGTTCAATCCGGATCGTTTTCTGGATTGATGAAGCTTTGGTTCAACCCTGAAGGAATCGATTACTTTCCTCTCACCTACAGTGTTCTCTGGCTTCAATGGATGTTGTTTGGTATCGATTCCACTGGCTACCATGTCGTGAATATTTTCCTCCATGTCATGACTGGTTTGTTACTGTGGTTTCTTTTGGAAAAAATGCATGTTCCTGGAGCGTACGCTGCGGCACTTGTCTTTACTGTACATCCTGTTTGTGTGGAAAGCGTAGCCTGGGTGGCCGAAACAAAAAATACGCTTTCCACATGCTTGTTTCTTTCCTCATGTATTTTTTGGGTTGAACAGGATGCTTTGGAGACTGGTTCCCGACGTGAGCGACTGTATCTTTGTTCGATTGTTTTCTATCTGTTCGCGATGTTTGCCAAAACCAGTATGGTGGCAATGCCAGTTCTGACCTTGCTATACGCTTGGTGGAAACGTGGGAACATAAAAACACAAGACATCATCAGGGCAGCACCCCTGTTTTTGATATCACTTGTTCTAGGGCTTATCACCATTCAATTTCAGCACAGCAAAGCAATCGGTGGAGAACAACTTCCAATCGGTGGTCTTGCATCCCGCATCGCCGTAGCTGGTATGGCAATTTTTTTCTATCTACGCACTCTTCTCTGGCCTATTAACCTGTTGCCTATTTATCCTCAATGGGATGTTAGTCCTCCACAATTGTGGCAGTTTGTTCCGTGGTTGATCATTGTGGGTGTTCTCTGGTGGCTTTGGACAAAAAGAACCATTCCATGGGCCTGTCATACGCTCTTCGCATTCGGATTTTTTTTCCTCATGATTGCGCCTGTTCTGGGTTTTATCAATATTTCGTATATGCGTATTTCATGGGTTGCTGATCATTTTTTGTATCTTCCCATGATTGGCCCCCTGGTTCTTGTCGTAGCAACCATTTCGAAATGGCTTCATACACGAAAACCAAAAGAACAACTTGTTCTCAACTGTTTCGCCTTTGTTGTCATTCTCTTTCTTGCAGGAAACTCTTTTTTCTACAGTACGGCATGGGCCAAAGAGGAGTTTCTCTGGGACCATACGTTGCTTTACAACCCAGATGCCTGGCAGGCTCATAATCGGCTTGGCGTCAAGAAACTGAGTAAGAATGACCTAAGAGGAGCAGAGTACCATTTTCGGAATGCCTCTCGCTTACGTCCCGATCTCGGGGAAACAAAAAACAATCTTGGCCTCACGTTAGCTCGGACAGGACGACTCGATGAGGCTATTAAAATCTACAAATCTGCTGTACGTGCGTCACCGAAGATTCTCACAATTAGAAAGAATCTCGCGGATGCCTACATGGAGTTGGGAAAATACGAAGAGGCGAGTATTGCATATCAGCAAATATTGAATCAAAACCCTGACGATGCTTTCATTCTCAACTTACATGCCATTGCACTCTTTAAGCTTGGCAACATACAAACAGCTATCAGAGAGTTTCGTCGGGTTCTAGAACTGGAGCCCAACTTTGATGAAGCATTAGAAAGCTTGAAAGTGGCTTCAAAAAAACTAGAAGAATCGCAGAAAAAAACGCCTCGAGTCCCAGATAGTTCCTCCGAAAAGAGCAATACCCCATAGCATATCTTCACATAAGAGTGAACTTGAGCAGTCCAGCATTCTTACTCAAGATCATCTTCATGAGGCTATTTTCCTTGCGCTCCAACGCAAGTACGAATCAACTGAAACGCTCTTCGAGGTATGCAGCAAATGCCACAACAAACTGGCTGATGTCCTTCAGAAACCAAACCAGGTTATCCTAGCCAATTTGAGCAACTCACCGATGCTCCGCTTCATCTCCGCAAAATCTGCCTTACTCGAACCAACTTCACGATCATTAAATACAATTGGTACTTCAATAATACGTGCTCCTGCTCGATGGGCTCTCCAAAGAAAATCTTCCTGAAAAGCATAGCCTTTGGATATGCCTTCAACGTCGACATCATCGAGTAACGTCAAGCGAACAGCCCGAAAACCTCCTGATGAATCTTTGACCGGTACCCTCAAAATCCATTCCGTAAACCAACACACAAGCCAACTGCTTATCTGTCTCGATAACGGCCATCCAACCGTTCCTCCTCCTTGAACACGGCGGGAACCGATTGCAATGTCAAAAGTTTTTTCATTTTCTTGGCCCATGGCTTCAAGAAGACGTGGAATATCTTTCGGATCGTGGCTAAAGTCTGCATCCATGTATACAGCTATATCAAAGGCTTTTGATTTTGCTGTCTGGAGCCCTTCGAGGATCGCACTTCCAAGACCACGTCGATCACGTCGACCTAGGAGATGGACACGTTGATCATGTATGGCCATCTCTTGCACTATATCGCCTGTTCCATCTGGCGACTGATCATCGATAACAAGAATTTGTGCTTCCGGTACTTCTTTGAGGACAGCTTCAATGAGAGCCGCAATATTGCCCTTCTCGTTGTATGTTGCGGTCTGTACGAGCACCTGACCAGGTGGCCAATTTGTTCCGGAGCAAACGTCGTTGTCGTAATGCATATAGGTTTCAAGCACACATCAAATGAAAGTTATCTTCAAACAATACATCTTCTTACGTGTGTGTGAAAGTTTGAATAAATGACTTCTCGTTCCATACCCTCCTTGAACCTCCTAACGAATGACACGCCTTTTTCGTTCCAACAAACGAAAAGAAGATAAAACTTGGGATGAGAACTCTTTTGAAGTGCCGCTTTTTACAATCGAGAGATCGTGCTGACAACGAATGCGGCAGATCACTGAGAAGGAACGAGTTGGGTCAAAATCGACTACCCCCCTTAAGAGTGGTTTCTACGATTTTTAGAGTGGCTTCCAACCGGCCAAAAAATGGCTCCAGAACGTTTTTTTCGACTGCTCGAAGAACACCGCTTGACTCCCTCAGCACTCACGCTACATTCACCCCCCGGCTACATGAAGTAGTCATTCATTTTTTCAACACTATATCTTGCGATAGCAGGCAGAAGGAGCTGCTTTAGGGTCTATAACGGTTTTAACGGTTATACGGGGCATGAAGGATTCATTTTTTACTCAGCCCCTGTCGATATCAATTGTTGGTTCACTATACGGAAGTATACTCATTTAGATTTTGTCACTCGCACGGAGCACCCCTCTCATGGCAGATTTTGACGCGTCCGCCACGCTCGCTGATTCCAGCTCAATTACCCACAATTCTCCTCAAGCTAGCCATAGGACGCCTCTCAAGATTCAGCCGACTTTCTGCCCAACCGATGTTGAAAGTCCATTTGATACCACTGAGTGGGAACTTCGAACGGCAGCTATCAAGGGCGAGGATGGCAAAGTGCTTTTTGAGCAACCGGCGTGTGAAATTCCGGCGTCGTGGAGCCAATTGGCCACAAATGTAGTTGTCAGTAAGTATTTTTATGGGGAAATACATACGCCTGAACGAGAACATTCTGTCAAACAGCTTGTTCATCGGGTTGCTCGAACCATTGCCGACTGGGGTGTGAAAGATGGATACTTCAAGACTCGTGAAGATGGTGAGAACTTCTATCGTGATTTAGCCTGGCTCTGTGTCCACCAACATGGTGCTTTCAACTCTCCTGTTTGGTTCAATGTAGGACTCTATAACCAATATGGTGTGAAGGGTGCACCATGTAACTGGCGGTGGGATGAAGCAAAGCAGGATGTTGTGGTACCAGATAATCCTTATGAGTATCCACAAGGCAGTGCCTGTTTTATTCAAAGTGTTCGTGACAACATGGAAGATATTATGGAGCTTGCCCGTAGTGAGGCGATGCTCTTCAAATTTGGTTCCGGCACGGGAACGGATCTCTCGACTCTTCGTAGTCAGCGAGAAAAACTTGCTGGGGGAGGAAAGCCCTCCGGTCCGCTTTCGTTTATGCGTGTATATGACCAAGTTGCAGCGGTTGTAAAGAGTGGTGGAAAGACCCGTCGGGCCGCAAAGATGCAATCACTCAAAGTGACGCATCCTGACATCATGGAGTTTATTGAGTGCAAAAGTAAAGAAGAAAAGAAGGCTCGTGTGCTCATTGAAAAAGGTGGATACGATGCCAATTTTAATGGAGAAGCATACAGTTCCATTCTGTTCCAAAATGCAAATCTGTCGGTGCGCGTCACGGACGACTTCATGGAAGCGGTTGAACGGGATGACACCTGGACAACCCGCTGGGTCACGGATTCATCAACAGCTGGTCCAAATTTCAAGGCCAATGATGTCATGAGTCGGATGTCTGAATGTGCCTGGCAGTGTGGCGATCCAGGTGTGCAATATGACACCACGATCAATCGATGGCACACCTGTCCTAACTCTGGCCGGATCAACGCAAGCAATCCATGTAGTGAATACATGTTTCTTGATGATACTGCTTGTAATTTGGCGAGCATCAACCTCATGAAATTCAGGAAAACAGACGGTCAATTTGATGTTGAACGTTTTGCTGCTGCATGTCGTATTTTCTTTATCGCTCAGGAGATCTTGGTAGATCACGCCAGCTATCCAACAGAACGTATTGCTCGCAATAGCCACCTTTTCCGTCCCCTCGGACTGGGATACTCCAACCTCGGCAGCATGCTCATGGCAAATGGGCTTGCTTACGACAGTGATGCCGGTCGCGGGCTCTGTGGAGCACTCACAGCCATATTGCATGGTGCTGCAAATCGGACAAGTGCTGAATTGGCTGCAGCCGTCGGTCCGTTTGAAGGTTATGCTGCAAACCGAGAACCGATGATCAACGTCATGCAGATGCATCGTGATGCTGTTGAAAAAATTGATTCATCGTGCCCGACGTATCTTCATGACGCAGCTCGGGAGATCTGGGATCATGTCCTTGACGGTGGACGTCAAAATGGATTTAGAAATGCACAGGCAACTGTGCTCGCCCCAACAGGCACGATTTCTTTTCTTATGGACTGCGATACAACAGGGATTGAACCTGATATCGCCCTCGTAAAGTATAAGCAACTCGCTGGCGGAGGCATGCTGAAGATTGTGAATCAAACGGTTCCATTGGCACTTCGAACGCTTGGCTATGATGAACCTGTCATCGAAAATATTCTCTCGTATATCGACAAGAATGACACGATCGAAGGTTCTTCAGATCTGGATACCGCTCATTTACCTGTCTTTGATTGTGCGTTTCAACCACGCCTTGGGAAACGGAGCATTGCGTGGGAAGCGCATGTCAAAATGATGGCAGCTGCCCAGCCCTTCATATCGGGTGCCATTTCAAAAACAGTGAATATGCCTCGTGAAACAACGCCTGAGGATATTGCAGGCGCCTATGTTGAGGGGTGGCGATTAGGCCTTAAGGCACTTGCAATTTACCGTGATGGTTCAAAAGAAAGTCAACCACTTTCAACAAGTACGGAAGGTGAGAAGTCATCCGCGAAGGCTGCATCTGCTCCGCGTCGTGAACGCCTTCCCGATACCCGACGAAGTATCACCCATAAATTCAGTGTCGGTGGACACGAGGGCTATATCACCGTGGGTCTCTATGATGATGGTCGTCCTGGCGAATTGTTCATTACGATGGCAAAAGAGGGAAGTACCATCGGTGGACTGATGGATGCCTTCGGGACTGCGGTATCGATGAGCCTTCAGTATGGTGTTCCCTTGGAGGTTTATGCCAAGAAGTTCTCGCATACTCGTTTTGAGCCATGGGGCTATACAAAAAACCCTGAAGTTCCTGTGGCGAAAAGTCTTGTCGATTATATTTTCCGATGGATGGCCACAGAGTTTATACCTGGCTATCGCGAGGCGAGTCGCCCCGCAGGTTCAAGTGATAGCGGCGGTGGGGAGGCCGCCGCCTCGGACGACTCAGAAAGTGAGCCCAAGCCCGCCGCCACGAAGGCGAGCGGGCAGGTCGAGGGTCATGGAAAGACCACTTCCCAGCAGTCCAGTAGCAACGGAGAAACAAAATCTACGGCGGGGACGTCGACGAGCAAGCCCAAGAACGTTGGAACTTCCTCCGTGGGATTATCCGATCGAGCAAAGCTTTTGGAAAAAGCCGGCCTCAAGCCAGCTGTTGATCCATCAGCAAAAGCTTCAGATCAAGGAGAACAGTTTGCTGCCTTTCAGATTGATGCTCCAGCCTGCGATAGCTGTGGGGCAATCACTGTTCGAAATGGTAATTGTTACCTTTGCCACAACTGCGGCAACAGCATGGGATGCTCATAAGCGATTATAACGACTATACGACTGGGATTGTTGTCGTATTGAGTTTTGCACCCTGTGTTGACGAGTCTTCAAGTGGTTCTTTTATCACCTGTTGCCATATCACGTCGGAGGTGCCAATCCATTTGCGTTGGTATGAATCGTTAAACGTTCTGTACGTCTACAGTTCTGATTCGTATCAGTCTCGCAGTTCCCTACCCCGCTTGTAGGCTGTCAACAGGGTTTCATTTATTACGGGCCGCAGTAGAAACATTCACTGCGGCCCGTAACTTTTCTACCTTTATTTGATCCGAACCACAAAGCAAACTACGATCATATGGAGCGATCCTAGGATTTTGGGCTGAATTTCTCCGTCTCATTGCGGGAGTCTATTGTGCAACGGTCTTACCAAAAATATCTAAGAGCCTGTGTTTTCGTACTGTCTCTACCGACTCTTACAATGGGGCCGGCATGGGCAGGGCGTGGCTGGAGATGTCGCACAAATGTTGTTCCCTATCCTGTCTATGAAACTGGGTCCTGTTTTGTTCCATGTGCTCCTCATTGCAATTCATATGAGGTGATTGTTCTGCATGAAGATGATTGTTGCAGTCCGACCACGTATAAAAGTTATTCACAATCACGACCATCACAGAGTCAATATCTACAGCCCAAGATTGCAGAGTCACAACCACAAGAAAACGATGCATCGCAACCAGATCCTAAAAGCACCGAGTCCATTGTTAATGCACCTGAATCCACGCCAGAACTATCAACAATTGTCGAGTCTGTACCAGAGCTGGAGCCCATTGAAGAAAAAATGGTAGCCACCACTTCAGCTGAGGCTCCCGTCGAGCCCACATCTGAGCCCACACCTGAGCCCACACCTGAGCCCACACCTGAGCCCACACCTGAGCCCACACCTGAGCCTTCCATAACATCTCCACCTGTAGAAAAGAATATTTTCGAGGAAGAAGACTTGGCATCTGCTTCACGCGATACGTTGAAGCCAACACCTCAAGAGAACACCATACCTGACAGTCAAAAAGAATCGCCACAACCCCTGCCAGAACAGAACGATTCAAAGCCGACTTCGGATAATCCTACAGAATCGATAGAAGATCCATTTTCTGGTTCCGAAGATCCATTCTCTCTTCTTCCACCAGAACCTGTACGTCGCTGGGTTGACACAAGTGGTCACTATGAGACTGTTGGTCAACTTGTAGAAGTCCATCCAGATTGCGTCCGGATTATAAAACTGAATGGTCGATACACCACAGTCGCTTTGGATCAACTCAGTGTTATTGACCAACAATATATTGCGACTGTAGAGAATCATCTTGCAACGGTCGCAAAACTGTCAGAGACGGCGGGTCGATGATTCATCGTCTATTGACGACGCTACTTGTCTTCTAATTCCGCCACAGTCTCAAAGTTTTTCCCTTCGAGCATCTCAAGCGATGCTCCTCCTCCCGTCGAGACATGACTCACTTTATCAGCGTAGCCAAGTTGTTCGACGGCTGCCGCTGAATCACCTCCTCCAATAATAGTGATCGCGCCCTTGCTCGTTGCATCTGCAACAGCGTCTGCAACTGCTTTCGTACCGGCATCAAAGGGAGGTAACTCAAAAACACCCATTGGCCCATTCCACACCACGGTTCCTGCTCCACGGATGATTCCTGCATACCTTTCAGCGGTTTCAGGACCAATATCAAGCCCTTCAAAGCCATCCGGTATTGCACCTGCCCTCACAATTTTTTTGTTGGCAGTTGATGAAAAATCATCAGCGCAGTGTGTGTCTGATGGAAGTACAAGTTTATTTCCTCCTTGCATCAAAAGTTCTTTTGCTAAATCGATTTTATCGGGCTCTACAAGTGACTTTCCTGTTTTTCCACCCTGTGCCAAGGCAAATGTGTACGCCATTGCACCACCAATAAGCACATGATCACAAATCGACAGGAGATTTTTGATGACTGCAATCTTATCGCTCACCTTTTTACCGCCGAGGATTGCGACAAAAGGCCGTTTCGGATTGGCAATGGCATCTGCCAGATACTGTATCTCCTTCTCAACAAGGAATCCGATCACCACGGGCTTACCCAATTTTTTCATTGCTTTTGGCACTGCATACATGCTGGCTTCCGTTCGATGGCATGTACCAAAAGCATCGTTGACATACGCATCAGCAAGGGTGGCTAAGCCATCAACATACGCTGAATCATTTCCTTTTTTTTCACCCTTATTGAAACGTACATTTTCCAAAACGAGCACTCTGCCATCTGGTAATGATTGTGCTTTTGCGTGTGAATCAGGGCCCCCAGTATCACAGGCCAACTCCACAGAAGAATCCAACAACTCACCGAGCCTCTTTGCAACCGGCTCTAAAGAAAATTTCTTTTCAAAGCCATTGCCGGATGGTCTTCCAAGATGAGACATCAGAACCGCCTTGCCACCACGATCAATAATCGATCGGATTGTTGGCAAAGCCATCCGAATCCTCCTATCGTCAGTAATTGATCCGTGCTCATCTTGAGGCACATTGAAGTCAACTCGGACTACTATGAGTTTTTCTTTGGGATCAATATCGGCGATGGTCTTCTTGGCCACAGTGGAGCCTCCTGAATATTAAAAACTACAGAGTTATTATGGGGGCAGTATTCGACACGGATCGCCAGAGAACCGCAACCCTTTGTGGTCACTCTGGGAGGAGCGTGAGGGTTACTCGACGAACATCCATTACAGATTGTCCTGGTATATCAAGTGCGCGAAGCACCAGTTGCCCCTTCCCTTTTTGAAGATGTATTCTCCCAAGGTTGAGTGGATGAAACTTCTTCATCTGTGATTCTGCTTTTGGCCTCGGGAGCGTATCTTGATTTGTGTAGAGAGGGGGATCAAAGGCTGGCTTGACTCTCCCCTGTAGTTGACTGCCATTGCAGGATACTTCAACCAGTGCCCCTTCATCTCCTGACGGACACGTGTAATCAATCACAACCTCATACTGGCCAGAAGACTGCACATCGACATTCCAGATCATTTTTCCATCAATGGCATTCCAATGGACAAAATAAGAACAATTCGGTGCTTTCGCACTGCGCATCACGCATCCATGAGGCTCACCATCTCGAGCAGGTAGCATAGTAATAGGAAACTCGTGATAGCCAACGCCTATCGGTCGAGGATCGACAGCTCCTTTTCCTTTTGGAATCTGTATCTCTTCTTTCCATACATCCTGCTGCCATCGATTGAGGGCCTGCGTCATGGTTGTAAAGATTGCTGGCTTTTCGGTAGCAATATTTTTTGACTGACTGGGATCGTTATACATATCGAATAATTGTTTGCTTGCATCCAACCGATACTGTTGTGATCGAACACTGACTTTGTTTCCCCATGTTGAAAAAATATAGCGCTCTGTCCACAAAGGTGATGCGTTTTTCAATAATGGAACAAGATCTTGCCCATCGATTGGCCTTCCGCCCTCTGGCTGAGCAATACCAGCAAGACTGGTAAGCGTAGGCAAGAGATCAACAGCAGATGTTATCTCATGCACCGTATGACCTTTTGGGAGCTTTTCTGGCCAACGAATAAAACAGACAGATCGCACACCTCCCTCATCTGTCATGCCCTTTTTTCCAGCCATTCCACCGGTCCAACGATGGGTGTTAGGCCCATTGTCTGAAAAGTACACAACGATGGTGTTGTTCTGAACGCCCAATTCTTTGATCGTGCTGAGAATGCGACCAACATTAAAATCCTGATTTTCCAACATCGCGAGTGCACAACGTGTCTCATCCACATTTTCTCGCTCTACATCAGTTGCCCGCTGCGTGATATCCCGCTTGCTAAATCTCAGCCAGTTTTCATGTGGAACAGCCCATGGTGTATGGGGTGTTGTGAATGGTACATAACAAAAAAAAGGGCCTTTTCTTACTGAACGTTGAATAAAATCAATAGCTTCATTGGTACAAACATCGACAATGAAGCCTTTTGCTCGCTCCATACGACCTTCTCGTTCAAGTGGAGGATCGAAGTATTCCCCCCAGTGCCCAGCGGGATGACCATAATATGTATCAAATCCCCGTGCCATTGGGTGGTATGGCCACTGACTTCCATTATGCCACTTCCCAAAACAGCCCGTGGCATACCCAGCTGACTGGAAAGCATTTGCGATCGTCTTTTCATTGAGATTGAGGCGTTCCTGTCCTGTTGAAACACCACGCACACCGGTACGTGGCCACCAACGACCTGTCAGAAACTCAGCTCGTGTTGGTGAACAGACGGGACATACAAAAAAGCGATCGAGAGAAACACCATCCCGAGCAAGCGCATCAATGTGAGGTGTGTGAGCATGACGATTGCCACTTGCACCATAATCACCCCAGCCAGCATCATCCGCTAGAAAAACAATCACATTGGGTCCATCGTGTTGTTTTTCGACAACCCCATACGATGAGTTCGCCAAGACTGTCAACAAGGCTATAGAAAGGTAAATATGTTTCATACCTGGGCCATTGCCTCCTTCATAACACGAACACACTCCCGGATATCATTTAATGGATTTTCTCGGTTTTTCTCATATTCAATGGAGAGCGCACCATCTTTTGGAAAACCGACTTGCACCAATGCAGTCATGACAGCAGGAGCATCAATAAAACCTTGCCCAAGAATGACTCCCTCAGCCTTGTCTTTCATTTCAGCAAAGTCCTTCAGGTGAATGCCGTACAGTCGACCTTTAAGGAGACGAATAACCTCAACTGGCCTCTCTCCTGATCGAATATAGTGGCCAAGATCGGCACACGCGCCGATACGCTCATCATGTTTTTCGATAGCCTCTAATACATCAACGACTTTGTTATAGCGATGTCTCGGACCATGGTTATGGATAGCTATCCGAATGTTGAACTCCTTGACAAGTTCATCGAGATTATCGAATGACTCTGGATCTGGATCTGCTGTAATGGTTTGTATGCCAGCTGCTTGCGCAAACTCAAAAAGTTTACGGTTTGCATCAGCATCTTTTGTCAATCGATTCACTCCATGTGCGGATACCGTAAGACCCAGGCCCTTTATTTTGTTGTTCATGTCATGAATAGCTGCTGCGTCTGAATTCACGGAGAACATCTTTGGATAAAACTCCACATGAGAAAACCCAAGGTCTTTTGCATGTTGTAGCGCCTCATCAACAGGATATCCACGAAGTGAAAACATCTGGATGCCAAGAGAAAATGATGGAGCCGCTCGGGCAGCATCTCCCTGCTTCGCAGAAAAGGATGCAGCTACACCAACACAACTGGCTGCAAGAAATGATCGGCGGTTCGCTTTTGAGATGAACATAAAGACTCCTGATCCCGATAAGGCAAAGACGCACTACTTTAACTTTAACTCGTTTTGCAAACAGAAAAAAGTTTTATCGCGTTCACCAGAGTGCTTTCACGAACGTACACTGACAGGAGACGATTATGGTGATTATGCTGTCCTAGAGGCTTTCGAGAACAAACGTTTGTCGAGAGTACGTGAAAAGACTCTTCTCTCTAACCTCAGTAGGCAATGGACCACAACCCCTCAGAATCCTTCGAAGGGAGCTTTTGGTGACACAAAAGAATAATTCACGTATACTTTTGATCGGTTTTGCGGATGTTGATCTTATTTACCCAAAGCATGTTTATTCCCAATGGGAGGTGCGCTGTGGTTTCCAACCTTAGTTTATTTGGTCTATCAGGGGGTCTGATAACGCTCTTGGTTGTTTTGGGTGTTGTTGTCGTTATAGGACTGTGGGCGGCGAGTATTTACAACCAACTGGTTGCGCTCCGTGCCCGTGGAAAAAATGCATTTGCTCAAATTGACGTTCAGCTCAAGCGCAGATATGACCTTATTCCCAATCTCGTGGAAACCGCGAAGGGCTATATGTCTCATGAACGTGAAACGTTGGAGGCGGTCATTAATGCTCGTAATCAGGCCGTTTCAGCTGCAGGGAAAGCTGCTGCAAATCCAACCGATCCAAAAGCCATGGGTGCGCTTGGCGGAGCAGAGTCTCTCTTGACTCAGTCACTCGGGAAACTTTTCGCATTATCCGAGGCGTATCCTGATCTGAAAGCCAATCAAAATATGATGGCTATTCAAGAAGAACTCACCAGTACCGAAAACAAAGTTGCCTTTGCACGGCAGGTCTTCAACGATGCGATTACATCGTATAACACTTACCGAGATTCCTTTCCTCAGGTTCTTCTTGCAGGAAGCTTTGGCTTCCAGCATGCCTCCCTTCTTGAATTTGAAGATAGAGAAGCTATTCAGGCAGCACCAAAAGTATCATTCTAAATTCAATTATTCACTCGTAACGCATCCACAACGTATACCAACCGATACCATCCGAATCACTAAGCATTCCATTGCTTGATATCGAATGAATTTTTTTGAGCACCAAGAGAAAGCCCGGCGGAACACAGGCCGACTTGTTGGACTGTTTCTTGTTGCAGTCATCGGACTCATTGTGGGTATCTACATTCTTGTGATGATGCTCTTTCTTGGTGGTGTTGAGCAATTTGGTGATGAAAATGAGGCTATTGCCCAGTTGGGGCCTGTCACATTTTGGCGGCCTGACGTTCTTGCTGGTGTGGCTCTTGCTGTCGGCGGAGTAGTCAGCGCTGGCAGTCTGTATAAAACGGCGCAACTGGCTGGGGGTGGTGAACCACTGGCGCTCTCCCTTGGTGGAAGACGAATCCTTGAGAACTCAAGCGATCAAGTAGAAAGAAAAGTCCTCAATGTCGTTGAAGAAATGGCAATCGCCTCAGGCCTTCCAGTGCCTCCCGTCTACCTGATGGACCGTGAAAAGGGCATCAATGCTTTTGCCGCAGGATATAAACCTGAGGAAGCTGTCATCGGTGTCACTCGAGGTTGTGTTGAGCAACTCAGCCGTGATGAACTTCAAGGGGTTATTGCTCATGAATTTAGCCACATTCTCAATGGTGACATGCGCCTGAATATTCGCTTGATCGCCATTGTCCACGGTATCTTACTCGTTGGTCTGATCGGGTATTACTTACTGAGAATTGCCGCGTCATCAGGGAGTCGTCGAAGCAGTAATGATAAAGGTGGGGGCACCGGAGTATTTCTTGCCCTGGGGCTTGGACTGATGGCAGTTGGCTTTGCCGGAACGCTCATTGGCAATCTGATCAAGGCTGCGGTAAGCCGTCAAAGAGAATTCTTAGCAGATGCTTCAGCTGTTCAATTTACACGTAATCCAGATGGTATTGCAGGTGCTTTGAAACAAATTGGCGGGCTCGACGACGGTTCAAAGATGGAAGCCTCTCATGCGACCGAAGCGTCACATATGTTTTTTGCCTCCGGGGTACGGGCATTGTTTGCAACACATCCACCGCTTGATGAACGCATTTCAAGAATTGACCGCTTCTGGAATGCGGAAAAAGCTATTCTGGCTAAGGATTCGTCTATTCCTTCATCAGCCACACCGACTGGAACTGTCGGCTTTGCTGGAGGATCAGCAGCGAGTTCTCAAATAAAAGCATCTTCACCGCATCCTGTCCCAATCACAATCTCACCTGATCAGGCAGTCAATGCGATTGGCAAACCAACGCCCCAACAGATTGAGAAATCTCATAGACTTCTTGAAACCATCCCAAAAGAAGTGCGAGATGCAGCCCATGAGCCATTTGGTGCACGAGCAGTAATTTATGCGCTTTTGCTTGATGCAGATTACGAGAGTTGTCAAAAGCAGTTTGAACATCTTGCATCGAAAGCAGATCCAGCAGTTCACAAAAAAACATTAGAGTTGCATACAGCGACTACTCGTTTACCTCGAGAAGTCCGACTGCCCCTTGTCGATATTTGTCTTGCGCCGTTGAAAGATCTTTCAGCGTCACAATATGCCCGCTTTCGTGAAAACATTGATGCGCTAGCAAAAGCTGACAACAAACTGAGTTTATTTGAGTGGACGTTACAGAAGATTGTATTTCACGTTTTAGATCCGTATTTTGGACATTCTCATGACAGAAAACCTGGACGTCCAACCCCTGATGATGTTGCGGTCGTTATGTCTGCTCTCGCACACGCTGGAGGAGGTGACAGCGATGTTATTGAAGCTGCTTTTCAGAGAGGGATCGCTGCTACTGGCTTGAAAAACTGTACGCTTATTCCTTGGGATCGACACGTACTCAATCAACTGAATGTTTCATTAGAGTCGCTGACTCGATTACCAAATAAATCAAAGGCCCGTCTTATTCGAGGTCTCTCCGAGACTGCCTCTGCGGATGGCAAACTTGTCGCAAATGAAATTGAACTGTTGAGAGCTGTGGCAACAACTCTTGATTGTCCCATGCCTTTGGTAGCCTAACGATTGCCTTGTTGCCGACAACAGTACATGTCAATCAACGGCTGCTACTTCAAACCAGAATCGAACAACTTCTACTACTTGGCAGAGTCCTGCGATAAAGGGTTTGCCGAGGAGTTTCATTAAACGCCTTACGATAACGACAGGCAAATCGACCAAACTCGTGAAAGCCACATGCCATGGCAACATCGGTCACCCGCAAAGAATCTGGAGAGCCCTGTTTCAACATTTCATAGGCTCGGCCGAGTCGCCTCTGCATGAGAAATTTGAGTGGGCTTTTCCCCGTAATCTTTTGAAATGCGAGTTCAAGTGTTCGTCTACTCACATTTAGTTTGACACACAGATCTGAAATTGTTTGAGCGTATTTAGAACTGCTATCGGACTGTATCAGTGCTGATTCAACAAGTGACCTTGCTACGGGCTCATTGAATTCCATTGGTTCACCTTCTTCAAAAAGACTTCTCACGGCTGTGATAAGTTCATTTTCAAGCGCCGTTGCTGACAAATGTGACTCCTGATTTGCACTTTGGTTCACTATTTTGCTCAACCGATGTCCCCACATTCTTAATCGTTGAGCATCCACGCGCAAAAAACGCTGTTCTGTTTTTTTCAAAACATCGTTCACGAGAAGGCCTGGGGCACGTCCATCACTCTCCCAAGATTCCTCGCATAAATCCCGATCAACAATAACCGCAACATGCCGGTGGCCATGATGACAGGTGAGGTGGATTGTCTGACCCGACCGACAAATAGGAACGCTATCGTGACCAAGCGATCGACCCCACCAGTTCGAATTTGGATCAATCAATGGAATGCACAAAGCAATTTTATCACCCCTTAAGACACCGAGATTATGGGCTGTGCTACCAACGGACTCAATGTATATAGCCGATCGGTTGGTTCCTGCGAATGTCACCTCACGACTGAATGCATCTCTTTTGAGTTGCGTTGTTTCGTAATCATAGAGAAGTTCAAATACTTTGTTGTCTTCCTCAGGGTCAACAGCTCGAACATGTCCTGTCAGCAGTGGAGACGGATTGATCGATGAATGTGAGTTTGGATCACACTGGCAATCGTTTGGCATTCTCACAGGGTCTAAAAAGGGATGGGTGTGAAAGGGGGTGCCACTCTACCGGGTACCCCGAATGGTTTACTGTAGACCATGTATTTTTTGGTCTATAGCGTGTTAATGCTTGTTTCTTGAAAGCAACTCCTCTAAGACATCGTATAGTACTATTGCGCATTCTGCATAGAAAACTCTGTATTTTTTGGGATGGTAATCACCGTCTCAAAAAGGCTTGAAAGAAATCCACGTCCCCGTACAAAGGTTAATCCAAAAAAGATGAATTTTCTCGTTATCCGTCTTCTTCCGGCATTCTCCGTGAATACTGCTTCTTTTCATTTTCATCATTTTCTTTTATTTGCTTTCTTCGGAGTATGCACCACAACAGTACTCGTTGGTGCAGAACCTTCACATGCATCCAGCAAAGACGTGTCCGCACATGCTATTGATCGATCTGTACTCCCGATGCCAAACACCGCCCACCCTGATCTTGTTGTGTACGATGCCAAAAGTCCTGATGCTGTGTTTCCTGCAATTCCGCAGGTTCGGCCCCCTGAAGGATCACCAAATGTACTCATCGTATTGCTTGATGATGTTGGCTTTGGTGCCTCGAGTGCGTTTGGTGGCCCATGTCAAATGCCAACGCTCGACCGATTGGCTGCCAGCGGATTGAAATACAATCGGTTTCATACAACAGCCCTCTGTTCACCAACTCGACAAGCACTGCTGACCGGACGCAACCATCATTCTGCTGGGATGGCGGCTATTACAGAAATAGCAACTGGTGCACCTGGTTATTCATCGGTGCTGCCAAATTCAATGGCACCACTTGCAATGACGATGAAACTCAATGGCTATTGCACTGCACAGTTTGGAAAATGCCATGAGGTTCCTGTGTGGCAAGCCAGCCCAGTTGGGCCTTTCGACGCATGGCCAACGGGAGGTGGTGGCTTTGAATATTTCTATGGATTTATTGGCGGCGAGGCAAATCAGTGGTATCCAACCTTATACGAGGGCACCACACCTGTTGAAAATAAGAAGACACCGGAAGAGGGCTACCATTTCATGGAAGATATGGCTTCAAAGGCCATTAAGTGGATTGGGCAGCAGAAGTCACTTGCTCCAGATAAGCCGTTCTTTATGTATTTTGCACCTGGTGCAACACATGCTCCTCACCATGTACCAAAAGAGTGGGCTGATAAATATGCTGGAAAATTTGATGATGGATATGATGCTATCCGTAAAACCATTTTTTCTAAGCAAAAGCAACTTGGTGTGATCCCATCAAATGCCGTCCTCACAGCAGAGAACAAAGAAGTTCCTCGCTGGACGGATGTGCCGGATAATTTCAAGCAAGTCTTAGCTCGTGAAATGGAAGTTTATGCAGGCTTTGTTGAGTACACCGATCACCACATTGGTCGAATCGTAGACTCTCTTGAGAAACTACAAATTCTTGAGAACACATTGATTTATTACATCGTTGGTGACAACGGGGCTTCAGCCGAGGGTGGCTTAAATGGATGCTTCAATGAAATGAGTTATTTCAATGGCATTCAAGCCCTTGAAACTGAAGAATATCTCACTGAAAGAATGGGCGAACTCGGAGGTCCGAACTCATATAATCACTATGCAGTTGGATGGGCATGTGCGATGAATACTCCCTATCAGTGGACCAAACAGGTTGCATCCCACTGGGGTGGCACTCGAAATGGGACGGTTGTCCACTGGCCCAAAGGCATCAAATCAAAGGGTGAAATACGATCACAGTTCTGTCATGTTATTGATGTTGCTCCGACAGTTCTTGATGCCGCTGGTCTTCCTCAGCCTCGCTTTGTGAACGGTGTTGAGCAGGACCCCATTGAAGGTGTAAGCATGCACTACACGTTTGATGATTCAAAGGCAAAAGAGCGGCATAGTACCCAGTACTTTGAGATTCTGTGTAATCGTGGTATTTACCACGATGGTTGGACGGCGGTTACAAAACATCGAACGCCCTGGGGGGACCCAGGAGAAAAACTGCCGGCTTTTGATGATGATGTTTGGGAGTTATACGCCGACACCGATTGGACGCAGACAGAAAACTTGGCTGAAAAAATGCCAGAAAAGCTTCATGAGTTACAGCGGCTTTTTCTGATCGAGGCTGCCCGTCATAAGGTGCTTCCACTTGATGATCGTGTTTTTGAGAAGTTAAATCCTGATACAGCGGGTCGTCCTGTGTTAGTGAAAGGAACAACGCAGGTGCTGTTTCCCGGTATGGGGCGACTGCTTGAAAATTGTGTCTTGAGTATCAAGAACAAGTCGCACGCAGTTACCGCTGGTATCGTTGTCCCAGAAGATGATGCTACGGGAGTCATCATATGCCAAGGTGCAAATATTGGTGGCTGGTCACTCTATGCCCACGAAGGCAAATTGAAATATTGCTACAACTATGGTGGTTTTGGGAATACCTTTGTGACATCAAAAGAGAAGCTTAGTCCTGGTCAGCACCAAGTTCGCATGGAGTTTGCTTACGAAGGTGAGGGGCTTGGCAAAGGAGGCACCGTCAGTCTGTTCGTGGACGGTGAAGAGGTTGCCCAAGGCAAAGTTGAAGCGACCCTCTCTAATATCTTTTCAGCCGATGATGGTTTGGATGTCGGTGAAGATTCTGGTGCTCCTGTTTCGCCTGACTATGGCCCTGTTGGTAATCACTTCAATGGTGAAGTGAAGGGGGTTCAGCTCTCAATTGCAGAGGGTGAAGATGAGGGACAGGTTGTCGATCCGAAGGATGCTGTCCGAGCTATGTTCGGAAGGCAGTAGTTCAAATGAATGCAGGAAAGGAGCCATTGCGAATGGCCATGCGATTGTTTTTGTGCTCACTGATGCTCGTGTCTGTCACGCAGGCAGAAGACCTTTTGCCATCGTGGGCTGATACTGCACCAAAGCAAGCAATACTTGATTTTGTTGCAAAAGTCAGCATGCCCAATGGAAAAGATTTTGTTCCGGAGCAGGATCGTCTGGCTGTGTTCGATAACGACGGAACGCTCTGGCCAGAGTGCCCAATGCCTTTTCAGATCGCCTTTGTGCTTGATGAGGTAAAGCGGCTGGTCGCTGAGCAGCCTGAACTGGCAAAAGATCCGATGATTGAGGCGGCTCTCAAGGGAGACTTCAAGACTCTGTTTGCCGGTGAGAAACATGATGGCTTTATGAAGATCATGGCGATGACTCATTCTGGGATGACAAGTGATGAGTTTTCGAGTCGCGTCAAAACATGGTTTTCAAAGGCGAAATACCCACCGCTTGGAACTTCGTATGGAGAAGCGACTTACCAGCCTATGCAAGAAGTGTTTGATCTTCTGCGTTCCAAGGGCTTTCAGATTGCTATCGTTTCTGGTGGTGGTGTCGACTTCATGAGGCAGTTCTCTGAAGATGTCTATGGTGTATCACCTGAATGGGTTCTTGGTTCAAGTGCAGATGTGGTGTTTGAACTACAGGATGACGTACCAACGTTTGTGAAACAGGCCTCAAATCTCTACGTCAATGATAAAGTTGGGAAGTCTGTACGGATTTATCAACAGCTTGGGAGACGCCCCATTGCATGCTTTGGGAATTCAGATGGTGATCAATCAATGCTCGAATACACAACGATTGATAATCCATATACGAGTCTTGGCGTGATTGTTCACCATACCGATGGAGTCCGTGAGTGTGAGTACGATAAGAAACCACCATTGAGTGGGAAGTTGATAACTGCTCTTGAAGAGGCTCCAAAGCGAGGCTGGGTCGTCGTTGATATGAAGAATGATTGGAACAAAGTTTTTGCCAGTCAGTAAAATTGAGAACATACGATTAAACATATGAAGAGGGAATCAGAAATGAAGATACGTACGTGGGTTGGTCCTGTCCTTGTTGTTTCTGTCATTGGAGTGATGTGCCAGCCTGTCAATCTGTTTGCTCGTCCCGGTGGTGGACGTCCCGGTGGCGGGGCCCGGCCCTCGGGTGGATCGCGTCCAAGTGCACCGAGTCGACCCTCACCGTCTGCGAGACCGGCGCCTAGTCGGCCTTCACCCTCTGCCAAACCAGCAGCAGGATCACGGCCCTCTCCGAGCGGTGATATTCGAAAAAATCTGCCCTCAAAGCCGTCAGGAAATCTATCTGGCGCGGCCAGCAAGGCTGCAGCAGGTGGCCTTTCCGGGAAAGGGTCTGGGGCGATGAAGGATCGAGCAGGCAGTCGACCGACCCAGGGACAAGTTCAAGACTTTCTAAAAGCATCCGGTGGTAACGGTGCTGCAGCCAACGCGGCAAAGTCTCGCGTCGATGCAGCCAAAACTACATCCGGTTCAGCGGTCTCGGAATTTTTGAATAACAAGGGGACCGGGGCAGCAGCCGCTGCAGCCACCTCATCAAAGAATGTTGCTGGCTCTCGTGCAGATGCAATTTCAAACCGAACCGATGCTCGTTCTGATGTGAGGGGAAGCCGCGGTGAGAATCGAAACTTTGCGTCAGATAATCGACAGGGTCGGGTTTCTGGAAGAGGAGACCGGCAATCGGTTCGAGTTGAAAATCGTGGAGATGTTCGTACAGATCTAGCTTCAGGCCGTTCGGATCGCCGAACGACTCGCCAACAAAATCTTGGCGATCAAGCAGACTCCATTCGTTCACAGCTGAACTCTGCTTACGATAGTGGGCTTCATCAAGAATTCTGGTCAGGCCTGCAAACTGGTCATTATTACTTTGACAAAAATCCAATCTTCTGGAGTTGGGCTGGTTTTAGAACCGTGTCTGCCCTTATGCCATGGAACTGGGGTGAGGGTCGTTATTACGACTATGGGTCTGGCGGCGGAAGCTATTACGACGGTTCAACTGTTATGTACAACGGTGAGGCTGTGCCAGCAGAAGAATATGCACAGCAAGCCGAGGAGATTGCTCTGAGTGTTCCAGAGGAAGATGCTGAATCTGCCGATGCATCGGGTGATGAATGGCTGCCTCTAGGTGTTTTTGCTGTCGCTCAAGAGGGTGATTCCTCGGCGACCCCCACGATGTTTATGCAACTCGCAGTGAGAAAAGACGGCGTGATTGCCGGGACATATCAGAATAAGGAGACTGAGGAGACGGCTAGTCTAGAAGGAATGGTAGATGGGGAGTCCCAACGTGCAGCATGGACGTTCTCAGGGAAAACCTCACCTATTGTTGAAACAGGTATTCAGAATCTAACGATGAATGAGACCCAAGTCCTCGTCCATTTTGAAGACGGTGATTCCAAAACATATCTTCTCGTTCGGGTTGAAAATCCTGATGCGAAAACTGCTCTGTAGAACTGATAGAAAATATTAGGTCAACGCCGTTAGTGACTCAGATGTAAATGTCTAGTCTGTCAGCCTCACAAGGGAGGCAGCTCGTGGGCTGTTCTATTTGAGCTTTGCTCGTAACGTCCGTGTTGCAGCGACGACACCAAGTATTATGGTGCCGGTAAGAATGCCACAAATACCATTGGCACATATCATAAGAAGTGAAGCTACATTCGGTGCCGATGCATGAATTCCATGCTCGATAGCGTGGTGGAGCGTTGGAATGCCATGTAGTACGATACCGCCACCGACAAGAAACATTGCGGCTGTTCCAGCAAATGTTAGAAAACGCATGATCCACGGGGTGACTCGAATTATTGTCCGACCAATCATCTGTCCAGCAGATCTCGGTTGTTTCAAGAGTAGGATGCCAACGTCATCAAGTTTAACAATGCCTGCAACCAATCCGTAGACGCCAACTGTCATCAATAGTGCGATGGCAACGAGAACACTTAGCTGCGTGAAGAATGGTTTGTCAGCAACAACCCCAAGTGTGATGACAATAATTTCGGCGGAAAGAATAAAGTCAGTGCGAATGGCTCCGCGTATCCGGCTCGATTCAGTTTGTGTGCGATCGGTTGTCTCAGCCTGATCGGATAAGCTTCCTTCGTTGTGATTTGAGAACCTCTGATGAATGAATTTGTGGAGTACTTTTTCAGCGCCCTCAAAGCAGAGGAAAGCACCGCCGATTATGAGCAATGGAGTAATAGCATCGGGGAGCAGCAAGTTGAGTAGGAGAGCGGTTGGGACAAGTATCCCTTTGTTGGTAAGAGAACCGGTTGCGACTTTGAAAACTACTGGTAGTTCACGGTCTGCCGATATTCCAGTGATCTGCTTTGCATTTAATGCAAGGTCGTCGCCTAAAACACCAGCTGTTTTCTTTACGGCAACTTTCGTCATAAGCGATACGTCATCGAGGGCACTTGCTATATCGTCAAGAAGAAGAAGGAGACTTGTTGCCATGCGGTGCTATTGTCCAGGATGGGGTAGACTCTGAATGGTTGATGGGAATGTGTCGAGCAACAGAATAACTAAAAATAGAAGTGAGATGCATCTCATCATGTGTTTTGCAGGCGAAGCGACAAACTCGTAGGGAAACTTTCTAGTGAAAATATGGCGTAATGATTTAATGAAGCAGCAGAATGTTTTTGGTAAGCCAAATGATCATTCAACGCCCCCTGAACGTCAGGCTCGAATTCATCGCCACGGATCACTGATCTTTCTCGGCCAAATTTTGGTTTTAGGATCTGTGCCTATTTTTGATTTGGGACAAGATCGAACTCCAACTCTGTTTGTAATGTTTAGCCTCTCTGTGTCGATCGCGACAGTATGGTCACTCGGCTATCAGCGTCTTACCAATCTGCTCGCCAGTCTTAGCCTAATTGCATGTTTGTGGATTTTTATCGCTCAGGTTGAAGTAAATCTTGGAATGCGAACGGTGCCGTTATTAATCTTTTTGTTCGTTAAACTATTCTGTGCTTATCTCTGTATTCGACAAGCTTTTAAAGTAGGTGTTGCAGGTGCCCAGAGGATCTATTGTGGAGCCGCAAGCTTTGTCATGATCGGAATTATTTTTGCCGGAATTCATGGGCTTTTGCATGGCCATGGCCTAGGCCAGTACCGATTGCCACTTGAATTTGAAGGGGTGCGAAATATTCGCTGGGTTGATTTTATTTGGTTTTCGTATGCGACACTTACAACAGCCGGGTATAGTGACCTCGTTCCGGTCGGATCCTTTTCGCTGACTGTATCTACTTTTGAAGGTCTCTGCGGTATTCTCTTGCCTGCAACACTAATCGCAAGAATTGCGTCGTTGCCTGCCAATGCTTAACTGGTTGGGCAATTTTTGGAACTACAGGAATTCTGAGTGAACTATTCATGAGTATTGAAATGTTTAGAAACGTTGTTGAACAAGTTGGTCTTGTGATTGATGCAATGGGTGTTCTTGTGGTAGTCGTTGGTATTGTAATGGCTGCAATTCGACTTCTGACGCAGGCTTCAGCACCGTTGGGTCGCTACAAGCAGTTTCGGCAAGATCTTGGGAGAGGTATTCTTCTAGGACTCGAGTTTCTTGTTGCGGCTGATATTATTCGCACAGTAGCAGTGACACCGACACTTGAGAGCGTTTTGGTGCTCGGGCTGATTGTAGTTATTCGTACGTTCCTGAGTCTGGCGCTTCAGATGGAGGTGGAAGGACGTCTCCCTTGGCA
>PVBE012371049.1_pt1 | contig 64325 bp, 62 predicted proteins | sample 1631181 | NCBI WGS metagenome assembly PVBE01 (sample SAMN08397723, study PRJNA350692) | Marine metagenome, whole genome shotgun sequencing project. | isolation source: water | place: Pacific Ocean | collected 2012-04
CAGGCTCAACGGCTCCTGTTGGCTTTCACCCATGCGGTGCCTCCGGCGATCATTGCTGCGATGCCCGCTGCGATGCTCTGAGGCCAGTTTCTTGGCACCTCTACCGAAAACCTCCCTGCTCATATGGGCAATGCGGGTGTAGTGATCGTGGTAGTCCTGGCGATCATCGGAGTGATTGGCTTTAAGGTGGTCGCAGGCAATAGCCAGGAAGAGAAAGAGGCCGACCCCGTGAAGACGGGCGCCGGAACGGAGTACCAGGACATGCAGAAGTCGATGCAGCAATCAGGCGGGGGTGCCCCTACGAAGAATATGGGCAGCCAATGATGGACGGCGGGCATGTCGAGCGTGCCCGCCGCGACGGTACACTTCAGGCATAAGGAGAACCGCAATGAAGAGGACCGGCTTTACGCTGATTGAATTGCTTGTCGTGATCGCAATCATTGCCATTCTTGCAGCGATTCTGTTCCCCGTATTTGCCCGGGCGCGTGAGAAGGCCCGGCAGGCCTCGTGCCAGAGCAACCTGAAACAGATCGCTCTGGCCGAAATCATGTACGTCTCCGACTACGACTCCCGCAGTCACCCTGCAACCATCGGTTGGAGCCCGCCCGGGAGCGGCGCCGGCTGCTCGACGTGCTTCCAGGGGGCGAGACGCTACACCGCGAGAAGCACTGTGGTTGGTCAGACTCGTGGAAGCCTCTCACGCCCTACCACAAGAACCAGCAACTGTGGGAATGTCCCAGCAAGGACGGCTGCGGATCGCGAGCCGGCCAGTGGCGAAGCTACGGCTGGAACCGGGGCGGAGAGAACCGGAAGGACTCGGCGCGGAAGAAGCCAGCAAATCTGGTGATGTTCGCCGACACGTCGCGGCGGATCTCCTGGCTCGTGATCCACAACGGATGCTGCGGCAGCAACCCAGCTCTCCAGGCGGGGGGCGGGGAGCCGCACTTTATTGGGACCGTCCACAATGAGGGTGCCAACATCGCTTTCTGGGATGGCCACGTCAAATGGGCTAGTCAGGCGAGCATCCAGCCGGGCGACACGCACCCGAGCATCTTTTTCGACGCGAACCGCCAGTAAGAGGCCCAGGCGCGAACATGGCGAGCAGTTCCTGCCCGGACCACGCCTCTCCGGAATAGGGCATGGCTCAGGGCTTGGTAGGCATGGGGCAGAGGTCCCCGCGGGTGGAATGGGGTGTTGCTGAGACACCCAACCGCGGGGATCCCTGCCCCCATGACATTGTGGACTTGGGAACTCTCGGCGGGGAGTTTGAGCTTGGCTGTCCGTGACCACGTCGAGCATCTCCGCCGTCGACGGGAACGCCCGCGTTGACGGTGCCTTACCCCCGACCACCGATTATGGTACCCTAGTATGGATTATTGACTGCGTGCAGGCGGGCGGCAGTGCTGGTATGCCCGCCGGAGACCAAGGAGGGTCGCCCGTGAAGAGCAACATCAATCCGACGACAGCCGTCATAATAGTTGTAGTGGTTATCGCGATCATCGCGGTGATTGGCTTCAAGGTGGTTGGCGGGGGCGACAAGCCAGATGCCCCAACTAACGACGAGCCGCCGATGGGCCCCGAGGGCGCCCCAGACATGGAGAAATCGACGGAGAACACAGGTTCGACCGGCGACTCAACGGATCCGCCGATCAATTGACGCGCGGCGGGCACGTCTCGTTTGCCCGCCGAGACGTTACATCCGAAGCAAAGGAGAATGCATATGAAGAGGACCGGATTTACGCTGATTGAATTGCTTGTTGTGATCGCAATCATAGCTATCCTTGCTGCGATCCTGTTCCCCGTCTTCGCCAGAGCCCGTGAAAAGGCCCGGCAGGCATCATGTCAGAGCAATCTGAAGCAGATCGCGCTGACCGAACTCATGTATGTTCAGGACTACGACGAGCGCAGCCGTGGCCCGGTAATGCGCAACGTTCCCATAGTGATGAATGGCCGCACGTGCAGCGGATGCTTCCATCTGGGTGAGGCGTATTACCCGACCACCTCAACCCATTGGCGTCCGCTCCACGCCTACACCAAGAACCAGCAGCTGTGGTGGTGCCCAAGCACCGACACCTGGCGCTCCTACGCATGGGGCCGCGGCGGTGAGAACCGCAAGCAGTCCCGCTTCGTGCATCCATCGCAGACGGTAATGTTCGCGGACGGCGGACGCAACTTGACCACGGTTGGCGATATCGCGTGGATCCCGCACAACTACAGTAACTCTGGCGCGGACCGCGACTGCTGCGCGAGCATGTCGAATCTCAACCAGGCCCCCCATTTCATGGGCAGGGCGCACAATGACGGCACGAACATCGCCTTCTGGGACGGGCACGTCAAGTGGATGAGTGTCGCGGCCATCCCCAGAGGCCGTCGCGGGAATGGCATCAAGTTCGTCGCGGAAGACCCAGTCGCACCGTAGTATGTCTGTCGTCCTATGTGGAAGTTCCCACAGAGCCCCGCGCTGGTCGCGGGGCTCTGTTCGTTGATGTCATACGAGGTAGATGAACCGCGCGCGGTGAATAGACACGGTTCAACCCATGCGGCGCCCGAGCGCGGCGATGGACATCCAACGGAGGGCTATTTCCCACGTGCCGAGAGTCTACTTTATCGATGTGACGAACCGAGACGGCGATCAGACTGCGCGCATTGGCTTGGCCAAACTGCAGAAGACCGTCGTTAATATGCTGCTTTCAGAACTCGGCATCCACCAGTCCGAGTTTGGGTTTCCGTTTAGCTTCCACGAGGTCCCGTACCTGAATGCGAACCTCGACCTTCAGGACCGGGGAGCGATCGGGAACATGGTCCTGGAGGGGTGGTGTCGCGCCATCGTCGGCGACGTCGAGTCGGCGTTTGCCAACACGCGCGTGCGCCACTTCAACCTCAGCATCTCGACCTCGGACCAGATGATCCAGAATAAGTTCAGCAGCGATCTCAAGCGCGCCGATATCGTGCGCATGATGACCGAAGCCGTCACTGCCGCGAAGCAGGGGGGCGCCCTGACGGTGGGTGTCAACGCCGAGGACGCCTCGCGAACCGATGTTGAGTTCCTCGTTGAGTTCGCCGGTGCGGCGAAACAGGCAGGCGCGGATCGCGTTCGCTACTGCGACACGCTGGGCTGTGATGATCCCTTCAGCATCTTCGACCGGATGAATCGCATCGCGAAAGGTGCGGGGCTGCCGCTCGAGCCGCATTGCCACAACGATCTTGGCATGGCCGAGGCGACAAGCGTCGCGGGCGCGCTTGGCGTTATCGAGGCCGGCTATGACGCCTATATCAACACGACGGTCAACGGCGTTGGCGAGAGAGCAGGCAATGCGGACCTTCTGTCTTGCATCCTCGCGATCCGCCACTCGCCCTCATGTCGCGGCCGCGATCTCCTCAGCCCGCGCCTGAACCTGACGAAAGCCTGGCGCCTGGCGACATACACTGCCGCCGCCTTCCGCGTGCCCATCCCAATCAACCAGGTGGGCGTTGGTCAGAATGCCTTCGCGCATGAATCCGGAATCCACGCGGATGGTGCGCTCAAGGACCGGCGCAACTACGAGCTTTACGAGCTGGAGGAGTTGGGGCGCGGCGAGGCCGAGACGCTTCCCACCGGAAGAGAGATCCTGACCGGCGTTCACGGCGGGGCTTCGGGCTTGGCGCACGTCCTCGAGAACGTGTTGGGTGTCGAGGATCCGGAGCCCGACCGTCTGCGAGAGGCTCTGAAGCTCGTTCAAATGGCGACGCTCTCGACCCAGGCGCCGCTGGAGCCGGAAGAGCTCAAGTTGATCTGGAATCACCCGAGTGTCATCGAGAATCTGCTCACCAACGGGGCGGAGTAGCTACTCGTCCTGCGCCTGGTAGAACCGCACGATCTCGCCCCGGACCTCCTCGAAGTGCCGAACGTCTGACACTAGCAGATCCGCCATCAGCGCTTGGCAGTCGTCGAGTGTCGGCGCGCCGTCGATGCTACCTGAATCGACGTCGTGCGCGACGAGGTCATCCGTCCCCGGATCGCGCCCGAATGCTATGCGGTGTCCGTTCGCATCTGCCTTGGCCCACACGCTGTGTACGGCGCGCGATGCGCCTGCACGGTTCTTGTCGACCGACATGTAGACCAGCAATCCGATGTCACTGAATGTCTCGGCCGTCACGCCGAGCGTCGGCGTGACCAGGATGTCGCGAGTCTGCAGCGCGTCGTCCGCGTGCAGGCACCCCGCGATCCGTCCTCCTCGGTCCGACAGGCCCATGAACTGTCCCACTGCGCGGCCCCACAGATAGCCGTACCACATCCCCGACCCGAACTCGTGGCACAGGTAGCAATTGCCCGCGCGGTCCTTTTGAGCGGAAGCAGCCTCCACGGCGCGATCGTCCGGCGTCGTGACGATCTGCTCGCCGGGAGGGAGCATCGCGAGCAGGTCCGCGAGCACCGTGCTCTTGCCCGCGCCGCCCGGGACGGCTCCCGTCAGGAATGACGCGCCATGGGCGATGCGCCAGAGCGCGTATCCGGCGGCCTCCGGAGTGATGGTCCCGACCTCCATCAGGTCGGCGATGCTCAGCGTGCGCCCGCCGCGTTGGTTCAGGGCCTCGATCTGTCTCAAGTTGCTGCGCTCGATGGCGTCGAGCGATGGTGGTTCCATACGACTACCTCTCCTGTGGCTTGACGATGACGCGGATGCTATTGCCCATTCCAGCCGCGGCGAGGGCGAACGCCTGCTGCGTGTCGGGCAGTGGGAACTCCTGCACTGGCAGACAGTCGAGGTCGACCAGCCCCTCGTCGACGAGTCGGGCGGCCTCGTGAAGCGCGTCGCGCGAGCGGCGGACGAAGAAGGTCGTGATCTCCTTGCGCCGACATGCCGCGGCGTCGAGCGATATCGCGCTCGCCTTCGGGATCCCGACGACAATGATTCGGCCACCGGGCTCGACGATCTCGAGCGCTTCCGCCATCGCCTGAGGATCGCCTGACGCTTCGTAGACCGCAATCTGCTCGAGTCCGAGACCAGCGAGTTCGCCCGCAGCCGAGACCCCCGCGACCGCGCCGAGTTTCTCGGCCAGCTCGCGGCGTTCAGGGCGCGGCTCAACAGCATGGACGTTCGGGAGTCCGTAAGCCCGCAGAGCCTGGAGAATGCTCAGTCCAATGGCTCCCGCCCCCAGGATCGCCACCGGTTCGTCCGCTGACATCTCGCCACGTCGGATCGCGTGGACCGCAATGCTCAGCGGCTCAAGAAGCGCGCCGCGTGTGGTCGACAGACTGTCTGGCAACGGGGCCAGCGCGTTAGCGGGGACGGCAATAAACTCCGCCATGGCGCCGTGGTCGGGTGGCACGGTGGGGAACCGGATGTCCTGGCACAGGTTCGTCAGCCCCCGGGCGCAGAGCGCGCACCGGCCGCAGTGCCAACTCGGCTCAACCGCAACGCGGGTCCCCGGCGACACGTCGGTAACGCCGGCTCCGACGCGCTCGACCGTGCCCGAGAATTCGTGCCCGAGCGTCAGCGGCTCCGCAAGTTCATGCCCAGCGGAACCGCCCTCCTCGAAAATGCGCACATCCCCGGGACAGATGCCGACGGCCTCCACGCGGAGCAGCACCTCGCCTGCCTGGACCTCAGGAGATGGGCGCTCGAAGACCTCGATATGGCGGGCGCGGGTGAGTTGTGCGGCGAGCATGAGAACCTCGGAAGCCGCAAGTTTCGCTGCCGGCTTGGCATGACCTTCGAGAGGACTATGCATATGTCTACGAGAACCGGGGGGTACGGTGCGCGGCGCCGACAGAGATAGGAGCGACCCGAGGCCTATGATCATTCGGGAGATTGACGAGCAGGATGTTGACGCGACCATTGAAGTCTACCGGGCGGTCTACGGCGATGACTTCCCGTTCCAGGAGTTCTACGATGCCCGCTGGGTGAAGAAAGGCGTCTTCGACGACGAGATCGCGTGGTTCGTGGGAGAGGACGAGGATGGTGTCGCAGGATCTGCGGCCGTGATGCTGAGCGTTGGCGACGTGGACGATCTCATCGGCGAGTTCGGCCGCCTGGTCGTCAAGCCGGGGACGCGGTCCAGAGGCACGGGCACGAAACTCTTCGAGCACTGCGTCCAGCACGCGCGCGACCGGATCGAGTTTGGTTTCGCGGAGTGTCGCGTCGTCCACCGGGGCGCGCAGAAGATATGCGACCGCTTGGGCTTCGTGAATGTGGGATTCGAGCCTCTGGCGTATCAGCTCGGCGAGCGCCGGGAGAGCGTCGCGTTCTTCGCGCTGGTGAGTGAGAGCGCGGGCGCGCTGCGCAGTAACAACCCCCGCGTCATTCCCAGCGTCTACCCGCTGGCGTGTCTCGCTCTTGAGCGGTGCGGCCTGCCGGCTGACGTCGTCGCCGAGGGTCAAGTCGACAGCTACCCCATCGACGACCAAGTTCAGGTCCTTGAGCCCCAGAGCGAGCACATGTACCGCCTGCTCCGCATAGGCAGCGGGCGCAGCATTAACCGCGAGATCTTCGGTGGCGTCCGCCTGGAGACCGGCTACCTCAAGCTCGCCCGAAAGCGCGGAGAATACATCGTGGCCTTGCGCGAGGGGCAGCCGGTTGGCGCGGCCGGCTTCGTACATGACCCAATTGACTCGAAGGTCGTGCTCACGGAGTTGATCGCCCTCAGCGATCCTGTAAAAGGCGCGCTCCTGAGCGCCTTCATCAAGCACATCCACGAGACGCACGCCCCGGCATACGTGCAGGTCGATGTGAGCGCGCACGCCCAGCGCATGCAACAGACGCTATGGGAGCTGGGCTTCGTGCCTGTGGCGTACTGCCCGGCGATGGTCTTTGAGCGGGTTGAGCGTCTCGATGTCGTGAAGATGGTCCGTCTGACCGTGCCATGGGACCTCGGGCACCTGGAGATGATCGACGAAGTCGCTCCCATGAAGGAGCTGGTGGAGGACACATTCGCCGAGCGCCATCGTGGCCAGGTCATCTCGGATGTCACGCGCCAGGTCCGAATCTTCCAGGGCCTCGGCGACTGGGACATTGAGCGACTGCGAGCCATCTGCTCGGAGTACCTGCTCCCGGCTGGGGAAGTTGTCTTTGGCGAGAGCGACCCGAGCAAATCTCTGTTCATTGTTGTTGATGGGGAAGTGCAGATCGTTGCCGACGAAGAAGGAGAGCAAGTGTTGGCGAAGGTCGGCCCGGGGGAGGTCTTCGGCGAGCTGGCGCTGGTCGATGGACTCCCGCGCTCGGCGGGCGCGACGTGCACGAAGGACTCGCGCCTGCTCGTGATTGAGGCATCAGACTTCCGTCAACTGACCGACCGCCATCCGGAGATCGGCAAGACCGTGCTCTGGAACATGTGCCGCACGTTGTCATCGCGGCTCAGGGCGGCTGATCAGGCGTTGGAGCACTATCACCTGCGCGATGAGCAGACGGATGAAGGGTGACCGGAATGATAGTTGATTTCCACGCGCACTTGTGGGCCCGCGATGATGCGGAAGAGGCGATGGTCGAGGTTTGCGAGCGCCACGGCGTCGACAAAATCTGCATCAGCGCGATCCAAAGCTACGTGCCCGACGAACCCGAGGTCGTCGCGCACAACGAGCGGGTTCTGCGCGCCATTCGCAAGTGGCCGGACGTCTACGTCGGCTTCGTCTACGTGAATCCAAAGCACGGGAAAGAGACCACGCTTCGGATGATCGACGAGGCCGCCGATAACGGCTTCCAGGCAATCAAGCTCTGGGTGTCATGCTATGCGGACGATCCGGATGTCAACCCGATCGCCGAGCGGGCCATCGAGCTGAATTGGCCGATCATGCAACATGCCTGGATGAAGTGGACCGGCAACATCCCCACCGAATCAGAACCGCGTCATGTGGCCACGCTCGCCGAGCGCTATCCTGAGCTGAAGCTGGTGATGGCCCACATCGGCGGCGACTGGGAATATGGCATCAAGGCCGTCCGCCACTGTCCGAATCTCTCCATCGATACCAGCGGCTCCATTGCCCATTCGGGGATGCTGAAGATGTGCATTGACGAGCTGGGCGCGGAGCGAGTGGTCTGGGGGACGGACATGCCGGGGGCGGACCTGCTCTACACGCTCGCGAAGATCGACACGGCCCCCATTACCGACGCTCAGAAGGAACTGATCTTGTCGACGAACGCTCAGCGGTTGCTCGGTTGGTTGTAGGGGCGCAATTCATTGCGCCCTGCCGTCCGCTATGCTCCAGGAGAGTGAAGGCATTGATCATCGATTTCTGTAGTGCGATCGGACCATGGGCTTTCCGGCGGCTCCAGGCAACAACAGCCGACGACTGCAAGCGGGAGTTGCGGCGCGAGCACATCGACATGGCCGTGGTGAGTTCGCTGCCGGCGGTGCTCTACAAGAACCCGCATCAAGGCAACTTCGCCTTGATGGAGGAGATCGGTCGGAAGTCCGATTACTTCATCCCCTTCGCGGTACTGAATCCGATGTTCCCCGGATGGGAAGACGACCTTCGGCGCTGCGCGGGCAACTTGGAGATGCGGGGTCTGCGACTCTACCCGAACTACCAGGGCTACGATCTCGCGTCAGCCGAAGCCAGGCAATTGGTCGGCATGGCCGCAAGCGAGGGCTGGGCGACTCAAGTCTCCATCCGGCTCGAGGATGAGCGTTTCCACCACTGGGGCTGGATGGTGCCGCCGACGCCCGTGGACGCCATCGCGCAACTTGCGCTCGACGTGCCTGATGCGAGGATCGTCCTGAGCGGAGCGAGCTACGGCGAGATGAAGGCCTATTACGATGCCGTCGGTGACGCGCCCAACGCCTTCGCGGAGATCGGCTACATCAAGTCGCCGCTCGAGGCTGTGAAGGAGTGTGTCGCCGAGTTCGGCGTGGAGAGGTTGCTGCTTGGGACCAACTACCCGATGATGGTGCCGTATGTCGGGACGGAGAAGGTCACCCGCGCGGACGTTCCGGACGACGTGAAGCAAGCGATCATGGGCGGCAACGCAGCGAGGATCCTGGGCATCGCGTGATCCTGTGGCGGCATCCGTTGGCCCCACCGTGCCTGCGGGTCTCCTGACCCGCAATGACCATTCCGAATGGGCGCTCACTTCCACGCAAACTTCGTCACCCGATGGAGTTTGGAGTCGGCGACGTAGACATTGCTGTCGGCGTCGACCGCGAGTCCCTGCGGCTCCGCGATCTCCACGCCTGACGATGAGATGCCCCCGAACACCGCCAGGCACTCGCCCGAGGCGTCAAACGCCTGGATGCGCGCGTTGCCGATCTCGGCGACGAAGATCGTGCCGTCAGGCCCGATCTCAATCGCGCTGGGGTGGGATAGCTGCCCCGGTTCGCTTCCCGGTCCGGCGATGGCCCCAATGGCTCCGCCACGAGAGTTGAAGATGACGATTCTGTCGGTCGCGGCATCGGTCACGTGCAGGTTGTAGTCGCGGTCGAGTGCCACTGCCGTCGGCCGGAAGCGCGTGATGTCGGCGCGCATGCCCGGCACCTGCAGTTGATACAGCCCCACTGCGTTGAACTTCTGAATCCTCGCGTTGCCCGTGTCCGCGACGTAGATGTTGTTGAACGAGTCGCGGGTGATCGATTCCGGCGACCGGAAGCTCCCGACCTCCTCGCCCTTCATCCCAAACGTCCGCTCATACCGCCAGGTAGGGGCCGAACTTCTGCACCCGCGTGTTGCCCGCATCAAGAACGTAAGTCGACAGGAGACTGTCGACCGCGATGTCGGTGGGATACATGACCTGCCCCAGGTCGCGTCCCGAGTTCTCGAAGCGAAAGACGTCTCCGTAGGGGGTGATCTTCTGGATGCGGTGGTTGTTCGTGTCGGCGATGTAGATGTTGCCCCAGTTGTCGACGGCGACGCCGTGTGGCGCGTTGAACTGACCGGCGTCGGTGCCAGGCTCGCCGATGAATACTTGCGGCGAGAAGTGCCGCCGCACCGCCCGCGCCGCGTCACCATCGTGCGCGGGCTCCGGCAGCTCGTCGCCAATCTCCAGGAAGTCGAAGCGTGAATCGTTGTCTTTCAGCACGATGGTTCGTCAGGACCGTCCTTGGCGCCCGATGCCCAGGTTTGAGGCCCGCAGCCGCCTCAACCAGTCTGGGGTGGGCGGGCGATAGCTGTCTGGCTCGCGCGCTGTGTCAACTTCGTCGGCAACCGTGTCGCTGGCCCACCGCGCCCGGTTCTCGGCCCACTCGCGAAGGCCGCCGATCGCCTCGCGCATGGTGGACGACAGCGGGTACGTCTCGCGGACGGCCTTCAGGATGTCCTCGCTGTCAAACGGCCGCCCCTCCTCGTCAAACGCATCATACATGGCGGAGATGACGGCCTGCTCGATCTCCGCTCCTGAGAACCCGGATGCGTCTTCCACCATCGTCGCGATATCGAAGTCCTCAACCGAGCGATCTTCATTCAACCTGCGCCCGATGTGAATGTTGAAGATCGCCTCGCGCTCCTCCGTGCTCGGCAGGTCGACGAAGAAGATCTCGTCGAACCGCCCCTTGCGCAGCAGCTCTGGCGGCAGGGACTTGATGTCATTGGCGGTCGCGATGACGAAGACGGGGCTCTCCTTCTCCTGTAGCCAGGTGACGAAGCTCCCGAACACGCGTGACGTCGTGCCGGCATCCGAGAACGACGAGCTTTGCGTGCCCGAAAAGCCCTTCTCGATCTCGTCGAGCCATAGCACCACCGGCGCGATCGATTCCGCCGTGCTGATCGCGCGCCTCATCCGCTCCTCACTCGAGCCGACGATCCCCGAGAAGATGCTGCCAACATCGAGCCGCAGCAGCGGGAGTTGCCACAAGCTCGCGATGGCTTTCGCCGTCAGCGATTTCCCGCAGCCCTGCACCCCTATCAGCAGCAACCCCTTCGGTTGCGGCAGGCCGTAGTCGCGCGCCGCCTCGCTGAAGGCCTTGCGCCTCTTAGTGAGCCAGCGCTTCAGCGCATCGAGTCCGCCGACATTCTCAATCCGCTCATCCGTGTGGAAATACTCGAGCACTCCGGACTTGCGGATGATCTGTTCCTTCTCGGTGAGAATCACATCGATGTCGATGCATGATTTCTCAACGAGAGACTTCATCAGCACGTTGTCGACCTCAACCGTCGTCAGCCCTTGCGCGGCCTTGACGACGGAATCGATGTCGTCCGCCGAGAGGTTGCAGTCGAGTCGTTCGTCGTCCTTTGTCTGGTCGATGACGAGCGCGACCTGCGCGCGGATCTCGTCCGCGCTGGGCAGGGCGTAATCGACAACGGTGATCTCCTTCTCAAGCTCTGTCGGCAACTCGAGCGTGGGGGAGACCAACACGATGGTCTTGTAGCTGCGCTTCAGGTGTTGGGCCAGGTCACGCAGCTTGCGAACGATCTGCGCGTCATCCTTCAGGAAGCGGTGGAAATCCTTGAAGAGGAAGATCGCTGAATCTTGCGATTGGATGATCTGATCCATCGCGTGGATTGGGTCGGTGGTCCCGTCGCTGCGCGGGTTCTTGCCGTCGAGGATCAGACCGTTCGTGGTCGTCCAGATGAAGAGCTGCTTCCGCCGCTTCTCAGCAACGGCGCGAAGCGTCGCCTCCACGCGCCGCTCTTCCCACGATACCACGTAGACTATGGGGTAGCGCGCTCTTATGAGATTTTCGATTTGCTGTGTCTGATCCTGTGCCATAACTTGAGTCTACCCAGGTTCCCCGTGTTGGCGCCGTAGCCACTCGTCGACTTCCTCAACCTGGTCCCGCGACAGCCCGCGCCCCCGGTACTGGTTCACCTGGTGGTGGTAAGCAACCCACTGGGCCCGTTCGCCCTCGCTGAGTTTCTCCGTATCCACCGCCCCCAGGCGTCTCCGATGGGATGGGACGGTCGCTGCGTAAGCAATGACCTTGACGATAATGAAGAACAGAATCCCGACCCACAAGCAGCCAAACAGCAAGACGAACACTCCCCAAGCGCCCTCAACGCCCGACGCACTCATGGCCATCGCCCTCCTCTTCATCCCGCTATGCGTTTCTTCTCCGACTTGCCCATCGATCCTCCTGACTGCAACGCAACTGCCAAGTCAGAGGGGGACGCAACCCCTCCGGCGAACGGATTCAGCCGACGCCGTCAGCCGTCGTAGGACAGGCGTCTCGCCTGTCGCCGTCCGTTTCCGTTGACTGGACCGCCGGCATCCTTGCCGGCATCGCCGTCCGCCTTGGAGGCCACAGACTTTGCCAGACCAAGAAACGCGCGCCCCGAGCATCGTCGTCGGCACCGCCGGTCATGTCGACCACGGCAAGACCGAGCTCTGCCGCGCGCTGACGGGCATCAACACCGACCGCCTCGCCGAGGAGCAGGAACGCGAGGTCTCCATCGACATCGGCTTCGCTCACCTGGACCTGCCCGACGGCACGCGGCTGGGCATCGTCGACGTTCCGGGCCACGAGCGGTTCATCAGGAACATGCTGGCTGGGGCGACCGGCATCGATCTCGTAATGCTCATCGTCGCGGCCGACGAGGGCGTGATGCCTCAGACCACAGAGCACCTCGACATCGTGAACCTCCTCGAGATCGAGGCGGGCATCATCGTGATGACCAAAGTCGATCTCGTCGATGAGGAGTTCGTCGAGTTGGCGGAGGAGGACATCCGGGAGTCGGTCCAGGGCACCGTCCTCGCTGATGCGCCCATCGTCCGCACCTCTGCGAAGACGGGGGAGGGGTTGGATGATCTCGTCGCTCTGCTCCAAAGTATGGCGCCCGAAGTCAAGCCGCGTGACGTGCGGGGACCATCGCGGTTGCCGATCGACCGGGTATTCTCCGTCACAGGATTCGGGCTGGTCGCGACGGGCACCCTCGTCCGAGGGCAGCTGAGGGTCGGCGACGACGTTGAGATCCTGCCGCAGGGCTACACCGCGCGGGTGCGGGGGCTGCAGACGCATGCTGTCGACGCGGATGAGGTGACGGCGGCGAAGCGCGTGGCGGTCAATCTGCAACGCGTCTCTGGTGAGGGCGTCGGGCGTGGCGATACCGTCTGCGCGCCGAAGAGCATGCGCCCCAGCGGGATGATTGACGTGCGCCTGAGCCTTACTCAGCGCGCGCCCGCGCCCGTCAAGCAGCGCGCTCGCGTCCGCATTCACCATGGCACGGCAGAGAAGCTGGGCCGAGTCTACTTCATGGACCGAGACGTGCTCGCGCCCGGTGAATCGGCCATCGCTCAACTCCGCATTGAGGGCGTCGTGGCGGCCTCGCGTGGTGACCACTGCGTCATCCGCTCCTACTCGCCCATGCTCACCATCGGCGGCGCGACCGTCATCGACCCGAACCCGCGCAGACATCGGCGGAGCGAATCGGCGATCATCTCCAAGCTCGAGTCACTGGAGGTTGGCGACCCGGCGGACCTGGCCATGCAGTGGATCAGCGAGTTGCGAAACCCCGTCTTCACCGTCGCTGAGTTGGCTCGAGAACTCCAGCTCGATCTCCCCGAGGCCGAGGCCGTCGTCGCGGATATCGTCGCGAACGGCGAGGTCATCGCGCTGGCCAATGGCCGCCAATACGCCGACGCCTCCGCCGACGAAGGCCTCCGGAACGCCGTCCTCGAGGCGCTCGATCAGTATCATTCGGGGCGGCCGCTCAGTCCTGCCATGCCCAAGGACGAGTTGCAGGCGCGAGTGGGGAGACCTCCGCCGGCGCTCTTAGCTGATCTGCTCGACAGGATGACCGTGGCGGGGCAGATCGTCGTCGATGGCGCCGGCGCTCGCGTCGCGGGGCACGAGGTGGACCTCTCCGGCGAGCAGCGTCAGTCGCTTGATGCGATGATGGGCCTGGCGCGAAGTGGCGGCTTCTCACCGCCGACGCGCGACGCGGTCCTCGCCTCAGCCCGACGCAGGCCTGGCGAATCGCAGAGCCTGCTTGAGTTGGCGATCTCGGCGGGAGACTTGGTACCCGTCGCGGAGTGTGTTTACCACGGCTCTACGCTCGTGAGGGCCGAGCAGCTCATAGAAGAGTTCGCCGCCGAGAACGGCCCGTTCACCATCGCGAATCTTCGCGACCTGACGGGATCATCTCGCAAGTACGTCGTGCCGCTGGCCGAGCACCTCGATGGAATTGGGTTCACGCGGCGTCAGGGCGACGAACGCGTCGTGATTCGCCCGGCCCGGACGTAGCCGGTGCCGTCTTGGACCGCGAGCTTCCAGCTCGCATCATTGTCGTCGCCGCTCAGCACCTTACTTGCTGAAGGGATGGGACAGCACGTGGAATGCCCAAGCTGCAACCAGGAAGTCGGCGCGACGGATCGGTTCTGCCGCCACTGCGGGGCCAAGGTGAAGCCGGAGGGGGAGTCCGCGACCCGGTCCCACGCGGTTGATGATCTGGCGCTCGAATACCGCAACGTCCTCGTCGAGACCCCCGACGATCCCGATGCGCTCTACAACGTCGGATTGGCCGAACTCTATTCCGGGAAACCAAGCGTGGCGGAGGGGTACTTCCGCCAGGTGACGGCGCTGCTGCCGAATGACCACGCGGCGCACGAACGCCTTGCCGTCTGCCTCGCCAAGTTGGGCCGCAAGGACGAGGCGCTGGAGGCCGCCCGGGCCGCGTATAGGATCGATCCGGAGCGCGCGTCGATCCAGCGGATGCTGCGGGCGCTGGGAGGATAGCCGTTCGGATGGAGAGAAGACCCCAGCGAGTACTGGAGGTGGTTTCAATGCCCCGTAGGTCGGATCTCCAGATCCGACTGGCCCAGTTGTTGGGGTGTTGAAACGACCCATAGCGTCTGCCGCATTGTCGGCGATCGAACAAGGAGGGCAGTGAAATGGCCGTTGATAAAGTGAAGAGAGTCAAGGCAGGCGTAATCGGCGCCGGCATCGGCAAGTTCCACATCGAGGGCTTCCAGAATCACCCCAAGGCGGATTGCGTTGCGCTGTGTGATCTCAACGCCGACCTCGCCAAGGAGACCGCGTACGAACTCGGCGTCGACACCGTCTACACCGACTACAAAGCGATGCTCGCGAGTGGCGACATCAACGCCGTGAGCGTCTGCGTCCCGAACGCCTTGCACCGCCCGATCGCCGTCGACTGCCTCAACGCCGGCGTCAACGTGCTATGCGAGAAGCCGTTGAGCACGACCGCCAAAGAGGGCCAAAGAATCGTCGACGCCGCCGAGAAGGCCAACAAGACGTTCATGATGCAGTTCAACAACCGCTACCGGCCCGAGTCTCAACTCCTCAAAGAATACATCGACGCCGGCGACCTGGGCGATCTCTACTTCGCCCGCTGCGGCTGGATCCGGCGCAATGGCATCCCCGGCTGGGGCAGTTGGTTCACCAACGAGAAGATGGCTGGCGGCGGCCCCCTCATCGACCTCGCCGTCCACATGCTCGACCTCACCATGTACCTCATGGGCAACCCCGAGCCGGTCACGTGTCTCGCGTCCACCTACTCGGTGTTCGGCCCGCAGTTCCAGGGCCTTGGCCCTTGGGGGACGCCCAACAAGAAGGGCGGCTTCGATGTCGAGGACATGGCGGTTGGGATGATCAAGTTCGCGGGAGGGCAGACGATCATGCTCGAGGCATCTTGGGCCTCGCGGATCAAGCGCGAGTTCGTCTACTCAACGCTCTGCGGCACCAAGGCCGGAGCCAGTCTCGAGCGCGTCTTTGACTTCGACGGCGTCGATGACAGCTCCGTCGACACGCTTGAGCTGTTCACCCAGGAACATGGCGTCCCGGTCAACCGCGACCTCATCGTCGAGCCCGATCCGGCAATGGGCCGCACGAACGCCGTCGAGCACTTCTGCGATTGCCTCGTGAAGGGCGAGGAGCCGATCTCGCCCGGAAGCGACGGTCTGCGGATCATGCGGATCCTTGATGCCATGTACAAGTCCGCCGACACGGGTAAGGCAGTCAACATCAAGTAGTCTGAACCCGGGGTGCATTTGGGGCTACATACGCGTGGGGCGCCTCGATCTGAGGCGCTCCACGTCTGTTGATGCGGCGACCGAAACCGGATCTCCGATACCAACTGTATGCCCGGAATTCAGTGAAACTCCGCTCGGCTTGATTCCGTATGACTAACAGGGGAGCCACCCCGATTGATTGGCAACTTCGTTGCAACGCTTCGCCGATGGTGTCATGACCACTCCTTGAGACTTGGGGGAACCGAATTCTCTGTGCGAAATCCGAACCGATGGACCCGGCTTCTCAGGGCCTCCGCTGGGGCTCTGAACCTTGCTGCATGGATACTGGTGCTCGCGGCGCCCGTAGGCATTTCACAGGGCGCGGGACGCCTCATCACGACCGAGGAGGCGGCCGAAGAACTCGGCATCGATCTCTCGCAGCCGCTATCGGTCGACGCGTGCATTGCTCTCGCGTTGCGCGTGCACCCGGACGTGCTCGTCGCCGCCAATGATCTGCAGCAGGCCGTCGCGGGCGTCCGCCAGGCGCGCGCGAGCCTCTTCCCGAACATCTCCGCCTCAACCGACTACCGCGTCACGGAGCAGCCGACGCGAACTACTGTCGTGGGCGGTTCGGTGATTCCTGTCGGCGGCGGCCGCAGCACCTCGAAGAACTCTCAGGTTTCCGCGTACCTCGAGGCCTACCGCACCGGGCGGGGGGATCAGATCCACCAAGCCCAGCAGTATGCCCGCGCCGCGCGTGAGGGAACTGTCGACACGCGGCGTCGCCTCGCATACCTCATCACCCAATCGTATTACGACTGGCTGGCGGCCGAGAAGCTCGTCGCTGTCAACATCGACGCGGAGACATCTGCCCAGGGCCACGTCGACATGGTGGATGCCCGGATCGCTGCCAATGACGCGGCGCCCGTCGACATACATCGCGTTCGCGCACAGCTTCACCAGAGCCAGCTTGGCGTGTCCAGCGCCAGGAACCAGGTTGCTATCTCCCGCGCATCCTTCTGGTCCGCCTTGGGCGAGCCGGAAACTCCCATCGAGATCATCGACATCTGGGACGAGCCGCGGGAGCTGCCCCAACTCGACGAGTGCATCGAGATGGCGATGGCCACGCGCCCCGACTTGGCGCAGACGGAAGTCTACGTGCGGGCCGCCAGGACGGGCTTGAAGATCGCGCGACTGAACCTCGGGCCGACGGCCAGCGTGGCGGGCTCCTCGGAGTATGGCCGACACGACGGCAACACCGGCACGAGCTGGACCATCTACGGGACGCTCTCTCAGAGCATCTTCGACGGTGGCGCGAACCGGGCGGGAGTTGCGTCGGCGAAGGCTCAGCTCAACTCGGCCCTGGCCAACCTCGAGCGGCTCAAGCGATCGATTCGCCTGGAAGTCGAGACCGCGTGGCTCAGGCTCCGTCAGAGCGCTGAGGCGATCGCCGCCGCCGAAGCATCCCAGACGGAATCCCAAGCCGCCCTGGACGCGGCCGAGCGGCGCTACCAGGCCGACGTTGGGATCCTCCTCGAGATCACCGACGGGCGAGCGACGGCGACGAGTGCCGACATCTCCGTCGTGAACGCCCACTACGACTACAATACCGCCCTCGCGGATCTCGACCGCTCTATTGGGACGGACCTGACGCCTTCTAATCCGCCGGGAGAGTGATTGACGCTACCGATGCTCATCGAAATGCGAGATGTCCACAAGACATACCGGATGGGCCACAACCGAGTCCATGCGCTCGCGGGAGTCACTCTCGAGATCGAGGCGGGGGAGATGCTGGCGATCATGGGACCCTCGGGATCGGGCAAGTCGACCCTCATGAACATCATTGGGTGCCTCGACCGACCCACGGAGGGCCAGTACCTGCTTGAGGGGCTCCCGGTCGAAGGCATGAGCAACGACGACCTGGCGGATGTCAGGAGCCGCAAGATCGGCTTCGTCTTCCAGACCTTCAACCTGCTCGCCCGGACGCCCGCACTCAACAACGTCATGCTGCCGCTCATGTACACGGGCGCGAAGAACCGACGAGAACTGGCCGAGCAAGCGTTGACGCGCGTGGCGATGGGGGATCGAATGGACCACAAGCCGAGCGAGTTGTCTGGTGGTCAGCAGCAGCGCGTGGCGGTGGCGCGGGCATTGGTCACGCATCCCGCGATCGTGCTGGCGGACGAGCCGACGGGGAACCTGGACTCGAAGACCAGCGCTGAGATCATGCAGCTGTTCCGCGATCTGAACGACGAGGGCGTCACGGTTCTGCTCGTGACCCACGACGATGAGATTGGTTCATGCGCGAAGCGCATCGTGAGGATGAGGGACGGGCTCATCGTTGACGACGGACCCGCCCCTCATGTATGTCCAATGGTCGCTCACGAACTCGAGTTGGGCTCGGATGCATCGTCCGCTGCTACCGGCGACTCGGGCAGCGACGCGCCTTCGACAGCCTCGGATGCTGGCAATTCGTAACCCACGTCAATCGCCAGTTCCCGGGGCGAGAATGGTTCTTCGGAGTTCTTGGCCCGCAGGTGCAGGTAGAGCGCGGTGAACACGGCGTACTCGATCGGGGTCACGACGGCAAGTAAGATGATCTGTGGGAGAGACGCCACGGCCATCCCAAGGCCCTGGCCCATGCTGGCCTGGAGCGATTCCAGCAGGAGCTTCGGACCTGCCCAGCCGGCCAGGCTGATGACGCCGCCGCAGACGATCGAGGCGACCAGCATGATGCCGAACGACAGGAAGAAGTTGCCCTTGATCAGGGCGAACGAGCGGCCAACGCTAGCGAAGGTGCCGCTGGACTCCGTGCCGGTAATCATCGGCATGAGGAACACGTACGTGATTACGGCCATCAGCGGCAGCCCGGTGACCAAGCCAAACGCGACGTAAGCCAGGACGGGTGGGGATTGCAGAGCCGCCACTCCGCCGCCCGTGCTCATCGCGACGCCGACAAGCGCGGCAACGCCCGGCAGCAGGCAGACGACCAGGGCGATCCCGCAAATGATGCCCTGCACGATGCTCGCGCCGAGGATGCGGAAGGCCGAGCCCATTAGGAAGTCCCAGGTGGAGAAGGCGCTGGCTGCCTTGCCCACCACGCGCTCGGCGATCGTGCGAGCGCACGCCGCGCCGGCGAAGTAACACGCTATGACAAACACGACGGTGGAGCCCAAGTTGACTAACTGCGCCTTGATGCTCACCATCGGGTCAACGGTCGTGGGATCGAGCGTCCCGGCCTTGAGTTGTGCCTGCATCTCCGCGACGCCCATGTCGCCCATCAGGTACGCGGCGACGAACTGGGCGATCACAGCCGGGATGAAGCAGACGGCCGCCGCCACGTATGGGGCGGCGCCACCTGAGAAACAGGCCTTGAGGCCTGACGTGATGATCTGGCCAAAGCCCTTCGGCTCGAACCAGGTGCGGTCGATGGACTGCATGAGAAAAGACCCTCCTGAGTGTGATGCCGGAGCCGCTGCAACAATGCTGCCAAGCTGGCAAGAAACGTGCAACACGGGCATGTTGGTTGAGACGCGCCCCGGCTCCTCTCGCGGAAGCCGAAACTCGGACGAAGGTGAATGCGCATGTCACGCAGGCTGAAGATCGGATGCGGGATATTCCTGGTAGTCGCAGTGGCGGCCATCGTCATTCCGCTCAAGTTCATGCGGGTCAAGCCCATCGAGGTCGACATCGAGAAGGTGGAGCGCGCCGACATCAACGAGACCATAAGCGCTGTCCCCGTGATGGGCCAGCCGGCGGGCGTCGTCAAGCCCGACGAGGTCAAGGTCAGCCCTAAGATCGGCGGCGAACTCATTGCGCTCCTCGTCGAGGAGGGCGATGCGGTCACGCGTGGTCAGGTCATCGCATACCTCGACTCCCGCTCCGTCGACTTGCAGCTGGTGCAGGCACGTGAGTCGGCCGACGCGGCGCGGTCCCGCGTGGCGTCGGCCCGAGCGGATCTCGAGGCCCAACCCGTCCGCACGGAGACATCCATCGAAGAGGCTCGTGCGGCGCTCGTCAGGGCTCGCGCGACCTACGACACGACCCTCCGGGGCGCTCGCGACGAAGAGGTGGAGCGATCCGAACTCGCCGTCGTGCAGGCCGAGAACGATCTGACGGACGCCGAGGCGACCATCGCCACGCTGGAGCGTGGCGCTCGCCCCGAGGAGATCGCGGCCGCCGAGGCGGGCCTCAGGCAGTCCGAAGCCAGCGTCGAATCCGCCCAGGCCAGCCTCGACCTGATTCTCGCCGGTGCGCGCGCCGAAGACGTCGCCCTTGCCGAATCTACGCTCTCAGATGCTGAGGGCCAAGTGGCCTTGCGCCTGGCTGAACTGAATTCCCAGAAGGAACTCGCCGAGGGCGGTTACGTGTCGCCCAATGCGTTGAAAGCCTCCGAAACGGCTTACGAGAGCGCCGTCGCCTCGCGCGATTCGGCCAAAGAGCGCCTCGCCCTCGTGAACAACCCATACCGACCCGAGGAGATCGACCAGTCCCGGGCGTCGCTGGCGAGCGCCAAAGCCGCTCTCGAGCGCGCCACCCACGATATCGCCCTCCTGAAGACCCGCACGACGCCGGAAGACCTCACATCTGCCCGCGCGCGGCGGGATTCGGCCAAGGCGCGCATCGCAGCCGCTAAGGCCGATCTCCGGCTCACTCGCACTCGGAGCACGAAGGAGGACATCGACACCGCAGAGGCGGGCGTCCGCCAAGCTGAGGCCGGGCTCGCCCGCGCGGAGGCCGAGCGCGTTGCCATCCGCAAGCAGCGTCTCACCATCGACCAGCTCGAGTCTGATTACCGCCGCAGCCTCGCCGCGCTGGAGCAGGCCGCCGACACCGCCGGCTACTCAATCATCCACGCGCCGATCAACGGCATGGTCACGCGCGCAACCGTCGAGGAGGGCGAGTACGTCCAGGGCGGCGCGATCGCCCTGCCGTCCGCCGAGATCGCCATGGTTGTCATCACCGGCGACACCTTCTGGATCGACTGCAACATCGACGAGGCCGATATCGATCAGGTTGAGCTGAAGCAGGAGGTTGAGATCTTCCTGACCGACACTGACATCCTGAAGGGGCACGTGCATCACATCTCGCCGTCGGTGAGACTTGTGCAGGGAGACGTGCGCACCTTCACTGTCGAGGTCGCGCTGGACGAACCCACCACGAAGCTGCGTAGCGGCATGTCCGTCGACGCGGATATCATCGTGAAATCTGAGAAGGACGTCGTTACCGTTCCCGCCTTCGCCGTCTTTGACGATGGCAAAGGTGACGAGTACGTTTACCAGTACGTGGACGGCAAGGCTGAGAAGAAGAAGATCACCAAGGGCGCGCAGGGCATCGAGCGCACGGAGATCCTCGACGGCGTCGGCGAGGGCGATGACATCATTACTTCGCTTGAGGCCAAAGGCCTCGCCGACGGGAAGAAAGTGAAGATCCGCGAGACCGAAGACGATGGGGACGATGCCGATAAGGACGACGAGCCGGATGATGAAGACGACGACGCGGACGATGAGTCGCCCGAGGAGGAAGCCATCGTCGAAGAGTCCGACGAGCCGGTCGAAACTCCCGAAGAGGACGATGAATGAACATCCTTGAGAGCTTCCGGGTCGCGTTCAGTGCGATCCTGACCAACAAGGGCCGGTCTTTCCTCACGATGCTTGGGGTGCTCGTCGGCGTCGCCGCCGTCATCCTGCTGGTCTCCGTCGGCGAGGGCGCCCGCGGAGATATCGGCGATCAGATGCGCGGGCTCGGAAGCAACCTGGTCATACTCATTCCCGGTCACGAAGAGACCCACGGCGGGCCCAGGTCTCAGACGAAGAAGGAGAAGAAGAAGCGCGGCCGGCGAAAGCGCGAATCAGTGACGCTGCTGACGCTCGATGACATGCGCGCGCTCAAGAACCACTGCCCCTCCGTCGCGGAGGCTGCGTGTGGCATGGAACAAGGCGTGGAAGCCAAGGTCGGTTCGCTCTACCGGCGAGTGCATTGCGTGGCAGTGTCGGGCGCTTACGGCTCGGTCCGAAACCTGTCGGTCCGCAAGGGCTCCTTCATCACCGAAGCTCACGCCGCTCGCGGGCAGCGAGTCGTCGTCATCGGCAAGACAGTGCAGGACGAGTTGTTCCGCACCAAAGACCCGATGGGCAAGTACATCCAGGTCAACGGCGCGAGGTTCACGGTCGTCGGCCTGCTCGAGGAAAAGGGCGCCCTGCTCGGCGATGACCAGGACAACCGGATCCTGATCCCCGTCACGACGGCTACCAGCATATTTGGCCGACGTAACCCCGACTACATCATGATGAACGCCACGCGCCGCGACACGGTCGATCGGGCCGTGCTGGAAGTCAAGCGCATCATGAAATCTCGCCACCGCGGCCAGGAGGATTTCCAAGTCCTTGATCAGGCCGACATATTGAAGATGGTCAACAGCATCATCGGCATCATGACCGCCGTCGTCGGCGGCATCGGCGGAATCTCGTTACTCGTCGGCGGGATCGGCATCATGAACATCATGCTCGTGTCGGTCACCGAGCGCATCCGAGAAATCGGCATCCGCAAAGCCGTCGGCGCGCGGGAGTTCGACATCATGCGCCAGTTCCTCATCGAGGCGACGACGTTGAGCGTGCTCGGAGGCGGGATGGGGGTGGCGGCCGGCTGGTGTGGTTCGTTGGCGCTGTCCCTGATCTGGGAAGCATTGCCTAGCCGCGTCACGCCGCTGGCCGTGATCGGCGCGTTCGTCTTCAGCGCCGTCGTTGGCATCTTCTCTGGCGCATATCCCGCATACCGCGCCGCCAAACTCGACCCAATCGAAGCCCTCAGACACGAATAGGGCGCGGCCACCTCGGCCGCGCCCCTCTGGTGTTCCGCGTGGCAACGGGGCGCCCGCCCCGTTGCGTGCCGTCTCTCCGCTACCCCTTCACCCTCGCGTTCCGCACTTCAACCGTACCCTTCCGGATTGAGATCATCGCCGCGCCGTTGAGTGGCGTATACATGTACTTGCCGAAGTAATTCGCCGTCGGCAGATTCAGCACGGGCATGCCGTTGAGGAACACCCTCACGCTCCATCCCTCAAAGATCACGCGCAGGTCGTTCCACTGGCCCACGCCCCGCGAAGCGCGCATCATCGTGGCCGCCTGACCCGCGAGCGCGCCGGACGCCGTCAGCCCCGGAGCGCGGCCACTGTCATCAGCCATCACGATCTCCATCGGCCGGTTCTTCGGGTTATCGTTGGTGCGGGGAAGCCAGTACGCCTCCGCGCCCTCGCTGACGCGATACTCGAGCCGCAGCTCGTGGTCGCCGAGTTTCCTCTCGTGCTTGATGAATGCGGGCTCGCCATCCTCCGCCTCGGTGCATGTCAGGATCCCGTCTTGCACCGCGAATGATCCCTCCGACAGCGGCGTCCAACCCTCCAGCGTTCCGCCTAGCAGCGGCTCGAACCCATCCTCGGGCAGCTCCTGGATCCGCACGTTCCGGAACTCAACTGGATGCCCATGGTCTTGCAGGCCGATGTATCCGCGCGTGCCGCGCTGGGATAGCTTCTTGCCCTCACGTTCCCCCGCGTTGATCGCCGGGTCATCCAGATCACAGTCATGCGTCACCTGACCGTTCAGCGTGACTTTGAGGCGCGTCCCGCGAAACTCCACCTCAACCTCATTCCATTCGCCATCCGGGTTGGTCGCCGCGACGTCGGGTGCTTTCGCATCATACAGCGACCCGCTGCTCCGCGTGGTAGCCGGCTTGCCATGGTCGCCCATGATCTGCATCTCCATCCCCAGCGCCGAGTGCCGACCTGACAATGGCGCGCGCAGGAACACCCCGCTGTTGCCTCCCGCGGGGATCTTGTACTCGAAGCGCAGGGCGAAATCCTCATACATCGCCTCGCTGAACAGCGTGCCGCCCTTGACCTTGCTGATGACTCCATCCTTGCACTCCCAGGCGCCGCCCTTCGGCTGACGCCAGGCGCTCAGCGCCGGATCATCCGACAGCGAGATGAAGCCCCCTTCCTGGGCAATGATCGGTTGGGCAATCAGCGCGGCGAGCAGCAGTGCATGCATGGTAACAAGCCTCCGTTGTCCTCGGGAATTCCCTCTCACCCAGTTCCTCGCCTCCCGACGGTGTCCGTCGTGGCCGTCAGACACTGTAGGAGCGGGTTCAGCCGCGACAGAAAACACGCCCCATGCCACGATGTGCCCCTGGGCCAAGGTCCCTCGCCACCACCGACGAACTGACGGGGTGTGGTGTTCGCTCGTCAAGGAGGCTCGTGTTCATGCCCGACGCTCCAATCGACGTCCTCGCCCTCGGCAGTGTCATGGTCGAGATCACCCCCAAAGAAGCCGGCGCCGACATTGCGAGCGGCGCTGAACTCACCGCGCTGCCAGGTGGCGCGTCGTGCAACTTCGCCGCCGCGCTCGCCAAGCTCGGCATCGGCGTCTCGCTGGCTACAGGCGTCGGCGGGGATGAGTGGGGCGAGTGGTTGAGGGCTCGGATCGGTGCCATGGGCATCGACGCGTCGCGGGTGAAATTGGTCGGAGACCAACTCACGACCGTCTCGTTCTGCTGGGTCGATCGCGTTGGCGGGAAGAGCTTCTTCTTCTACCGCGTGCCGGGGCATAGCGACCCCATCGCCGAGGTGACGGTTGACGACGTTTGCGCAGGCAATTTCGGCGGCGCGGGTTACTACGACTTCAGCGAAGCCGCGATCCGCAAGCAGCCCCTCCGCGATGTCGCCTTCGATGCGGCGGAGCGGGCGCGCGCCGCGAGCTTGCGCGTCTGCTATGCCGTCAACTATCGGCCTGCCTCATGGGGAGAACCCGAGTCATCAATCATCGACGTGCAAACCCGCGCCATTCGCGCGGCGGACGTGGTGGTGATGAACCGTGAGGAAGCCGACCTCATCGCCGGGACGCCTGATATCGACAACGCGCTCGAATCGCTCGCGAGCCTCGGTCCGGGCGTGGTCGCGGTGACGGGTGGGGAAGAGGGGACGAAGGTGATCGCGGATGGGGTCATCACGGCCGTGCCGGCGCGACGTGTCGACGTGCTCTACGATGTTGGCGCCGGTGATGTCTTCCACGCGGGGATGCTCGCGGGTCTGATCCTCGGCAAGTCGCCGGTTGATGCAACGCGCTTCGGATCGGACACCTCGGCGCTGTGGATCAGCCGCCCGGCCGACATCTCATGCCTGCCGACTCGCGCCGAGGTCGAAGCGCTCCCGCCTCTCTGCTAGTTCCTCCGCCACTGGCTCGCGAAGCTCCGCATCGACACGCCGAACGCGCTCCGAAACGCCTTGACCTCGGGCTGTGTCGCGAGCCCTCGCGCGAACTCGCCTAACGCCGCCTCCCCGTAGACTGACGCAAGTCTGTCGACGATCTCCAACGCGGCCGCCGGGGCCCTGGCAACGCTGTTGATAGGCGACCGACCCACAGCGGAGTTGAATGCCCGTTCGCTTAGTTTAGCAGACTCGTGATCGGCCCGGGCCTGATCGTCGTGCTGATCTCCAAAGCCCATGTCGCGCGCGAGCCACGCGCCGAGGCCCTCGGCGAGCCACCACGGCGCATTCCCGGCACTCGCCTTTAGCGGCGCCAGTTGCGCGTACTCGACCACCAAGCTTGCCGCCGCGCCCGCGAGCGCCTCGGGCCGTCTGCGGATGACGCATATCCGGTCGTAGTCGCGCCTAGGGATCACATACCCCCAGCGCGAGTCCACGCCCATCGCCAGTTCCCCGGCCGGAAGCAGCGTAACGGTCGTCGGGCGAGGCTCGAACCCCACGAGTTCGCGCAGTTGTGCCTGACACGCCACTGCCGTGTCGGCGAGCGCGTCGTAGATCGTGGTGTCGCCGGGCAGTTCGAACGTGAAGGGGTTGGCCGTCACCAGGCGCGCCGTAGCGGATGCCTCGATTTCGGCAATCGCGAGGTCACGCACGCGGGGGCCCGCGCACGCCGGGCGGATGCCATGCTCGAGCGCCTGCTCGGCGGCCTCAATCGCCTCCGGCAGCCGGTCCTCAACATAAAATCGGTATGCCACCAGTTCGTGGACGTGGCCCGGCCACATGCCCCTCACGCTCGCCAACCCGAACTTCAACTCCAGAAACAGCGGACCCGGGTACATGAACCAGGGCCGCCAAACGGATGCGTTCGGATTCTGCGGCGGCGGCGGAATGTGCCACGCGCGGGGTCTCGCCGACACCGCCTCCCCGCGGGGCCCGATGCCCTGGCCGCCGAGTAACCGGCTGATAAGCCCGTAGTTGATCCAGATCCAGAGCGCGCCCCACGCGATGCACGCGATCGTCCAGGCAATAGCCCACGCCCCCGTAGGACCATCCATGGCGCATCACCCTTCGCCTCTCGCGCCCGTCCCGGTCGCGGCAGGCTCCCGGTCGACGTCCCTGGCGAAGGAGCGATACGACCGGCCAAACGTGCGCTTGAACGCCCTCGGAAGATCCCACCGGGCGAGGGCTGCTACGAACTCGCTCAGCGCGAGCGTGCCATGCTCGTCGACCAACCTCCCGGTCACTTCGAGGCTCGTTTTCACTGCCGCCTGAAACGTCTGATCGTCCACGCCTGCTCCCGGCCGCAGCGCATGCTCCGCGTCTCTCAGCCTGAGCCCCTCGTGCCCTCGCGCTGTTGGCCCGTTGCCCACGTCCGTCCTCGCCAACCATGCCGGTACGCCCCACAAGACGACGCCGGGGCCCCGCCCATCAGTCACTTCGTGGATGATCACCCTCGCGTATTCCTCGGTGAACGCCTGACTCAGCGTCTCCGCGTCCTGCGTGGCCGCCTGCAGCACGCAGACCTTCAGGTAGTCTTTCTTGGGGGCCATGTACGCCCATTGCGAACCCACCTCGCGCTCAGCCGGCTCCTCGCCTAACACCGCGATCCGCGTCGCCGGTCGCTCGACCTGCAGGACCGATTCCACGCGCTCCGCGAGGCTCGACATCTCCGCGGCCAGCGGCTCAGCCCGGATTGCCGCGACGTCGAAGGTGAACGGCAGACGCTGCATGTGGGCGCCCTCATCCATGGCCGCCAGCTCCGCTATTGCGAGCCCAAGCAGCTTCACTGGCCACATGCTGTGGCGAGTTCCGCACTCCAGCGCCTCCTCCGCTGCCTCCACGGCCTCCGGCAGTCGGTCATCCATATAGAACCGATACGCCGCCTGCTCGTGAACGTGCCCGCGCCAGTATTCAGCATCTCCGGACACGCCGCGCCACACGGCCGTACCGGGTAGATCTAGACTCGTGTGACCGGGCTCGCCGCCGTCGTAGACGGGATCGCGGGGTGGGGGAGGACTGGGCCATCGCATGGGATCCGCCTCCGGTTCATACGCCAAGTTCAGGCCCTCGCCTGCAACATTCCTGCCTACTCCTCGCGAGGCCGCTCCTTGAGCATCCTGCGCCACGCCCTTTCGAAGCTCCCGCGCGATTCATCGAACGCGCGCTTAAACGCCTTTCCCTCCGGCTGCGTCGCTAGCAGAACCATGAACTCGCGCACATCGAACATGCCGTGTCTCTCGATCAGGAACTCAACCGCGGAGTAGGCCCCCGCGTAAGCGTACTGCATGGGCTCCTCCGCGACGCTCATCCCAGACCAGAATATGCCCTCGATTTCGTTGAGCTTCGGCACCTCTCCCGGCATCAGCTCGAGCTGGTCCAGCTCCCCCTCGTCCGACACCTCAAGCTCGGCCCATTCGGCCACTCCCTCGAGCACCCAGCGGGGTGATCTGTCGCCGGTCAACTCGCCCGTGATCACGTGCATGTATTCGTGCGTGAGCGCGCGACTCAAGTCGTCTGGGGGGGCTTCCGGGTCGTCCACCACGCAGACCTTATAGAACGGCTCCTTGGGCGCCAGGTAGCCGTGTGGCGAGTTCGACAGCTCGACGAGGCTATCGGCCGCGAGCACCGTGAACATGGTGGGCACGCGCTCGAATTGGAGCATCCGCTCCAGTCGCTGCGCATGCTTGTCCGTCAGCGCGACAATGCCAGCGGTGTTGGGAGATCCGGCCGGGAGCTCAAACGTGAATGGGGGTCGTTCAACGATCTGCGCGTGGTCTCGCGCCTCGAGTTCGGCGCTCGCAATGTACAGCAGGTTTGGCAGGCCATCGCCGGCATGGGCGTGACGCAATGCGATCCGCGTCGCCTCGACCGCGTCCGGCAATCGGTCCATCAGGTACAGTTCGTAGGCCTTGTACGCGTGGACGGCCGTTTGCCAGATGTTGCGCGGCGACGGCATCCCGACCTGTGCGGAGAGCCGCTGAACCCCGGCGCGGTGAAACAGGGCCTCTCGCTCGCTGACCGGCCGCTCTGGGAGATCTCTCATCCTATCCTCTCGCACCCCCATCGTCCTTGTCCGCCGTCCCTCTCCTCGCACAGTCCCTCGCTCACCTGTGTCGGACACTTGTTTCGTCGCCTTCCGCGAAACGGGTGTCTGACACAATAATCCCCACCCCTCATTCTCCGCCGTAGCGCCGTCCCTCCTGCCTATTCGAGCAAGCTGCGCCCCTCATACGCCACCGGAATGGGCTCGCCCAGCAGCTCCATCGCGGTCGGGGCCGCATCGACGATGGACGCTTCTCGTGACGAGAGGTCCATGCCTCTCACGTAGACCAGCGCGTCCTCATACGAGTGCATGCCGGTCAGGGCAGCAGGCCCTCTGAATGCCGGGCCGGCGAAGGAGGCCTTCAAGTCGTAGCCGTCCTTCGGTATCGCCAGCAAGTCTGGGGCGCGCTGGCTCGCGTCTCCGGTGAAGAGCTCGCTCCCACGATACGCGTTCTCCATGATAGCTGTGCCATCCTGCGGGTCCTTGAGATCGAGTAGGAACTCGGCGAGCTCATCCAGAGCGCTGTCGTAGTCGCGCCTCGCCACTGAGCCGCGAGGCTCGCGGCCCTCCATGTTCAGGTAGAGCCGGCCGGGCGTCATGCTGAAGGCGCGCGTGCTCTCGGCGATGCTGGCCAGCCCCTTGCCTAGCGATCGGTCCACCTCAAGCCAACCGGCTTCCCGTAGGCAAGCATTGAGATGCACTTCGGCCTTCACTGCATGGAAGCCGTGGTCGCTGAGGATCATCAGGTTGTCGTCCGGCGCGAGGCCATCGACGATCTCCCCGACAACAGCGTCTAGCTCCTGGTAGAAGGCCACCAGCCCTGGCGCCGTCTGCTCTTCGCCGTCGGCCCAGAGAAAGTGGTTGATTCGGTCGGTCGTCATGAAGTGGCAGACGAACAGATCCCATTCGTCTCGCATAAGCAGATGGGCGGCGCGTTTCCGAGCCTGGAGCGTCTCGCTGGCGTCGGCCAGGAAGGCATCCACATCCTCAGCCGCTAGTCCGGCGTCCACGTCGATCCGGTAGCCGACTCCGCGCAGCCGCGAGGAGAGCGAGGCCGGCGATGTCGCGCCTTGCAGACGGGGCGCCAGGAACCCAGCCACCGTTGTCAGCCCTTGCAGGAGAGTCGGGGGATGCGTCATCGGGACGTTGATGACCGTAGACGGCCTTCCCGCCTCGGCGGCGGCATGCCACAGAGGTTGCCCGTTCAGGTCGTCTGCGTTGGGGAACGAGATGTCATACGTGCCGGGATCCCGGTCGGTGAAACCGTAGATCCCATGGCTGCCCGGGCGAAGCCCCGTCATGAAGCTCGCCCACGCGACGCATGATACGGTTGGGTATACCGAATCGATGCGTCGGAGCGTTCCCTGCTCGAGTATCTCGGCGATGTTGGGGAGGTTGCCCTGTGAAACCTGGTTCACGAGGAACGAATGCGGCACGCCATCGAGACCGAGGACGGCCAGGCGGGTCTTGGTGCGCCGGAGCGAGGGCAGTAACCTCATTGCCGGGGAAGTCCAATCGGAGAGCGTCCGGGTGCCGACGAGCCTTGAGCGCCCGCGCCGGGTGTCCGTCTAGCCCGTGCGAGTCGCCTAGGTGGACACGTTGCCGCGAGTCCGTTACTTCTTCTTGCGGGTGGCTTGGGTTTCTTTGAACGCGTCGACGGCATGACGCACTTCCGGATGGCATTCGATCATCTTCTCGAGGGAGACGAGATCGAAGATCCGTTTCAACTCGCCCGTGGCGCCGGCGATCTTGAGTTCGCCGCCGCGCTCGCGAAGCCGTTTCTGACCCGCCACGCACATGGCGAGTCCCTGCGTGCTGATCAAGTCCGTGCCGCCGAGATTCAGGATGAAATTCCGGCGCCCGGCCGCGATGAGCCGTGCCATCGATTGGGCCATCTCCTCAGCCGTGTGATCGGCGAGGTCGCCCTTGATATCGATGATTGTCACGCCACCCTCGCTGAGGGCCTTCCGGGAGCTGACGTGGAGTCCGCCTTCACTCATGTCGCTGCTTGACCGCTGACGATTTCAACCGCTTGCCGCTGAACGCGCGGCATGTTGGTGCGGCCCGTCGCGGTCTCCGCTCCGGATCTTGGGTTATTAAAACAGTACGGGCGCCCACCACTCGCGCGAGGAGACCTGACGCACATCCGCCTCCAGCTCCGCGATGGTGCACCCCCGTGGATCAACTGGACGAACGGCGTCCGGGACGAACGGTCCCGGCTGCCTAGTCGGCCGTATACGACAGCAGCGCCAATTGCCGCGCGCGCTTGATCGCACGACCGAGTTTCCGCTGATGCTTGCGGCAGGTACCTGTCTGACGGGCCTTGCGGATCCGGCCGCGCTCATCCAGGTACTCTCTGATGATGCGAACGTGCTTGTAGTCCACGATGAAGGTGCGCCGGTCCGCGCAGAAGTTACAGACTTTCTTACGCTTGCGTCGCGGGCCTCCGCGGCCTCGGCGGACGCGCGGGCGTCCTCGCTGCGGGCCGCCACCAGGGCGAGAACCGCCACCGGGGCGAGAACCGCCGCTGCTCGGGCGGGAGCCGCCGCTGCTGGGCCTTGAACTGCTGCTGGGCCTTGAGCTGCTGCTGGGCCTTGCGCTGCTGCTAGGCGTTGCGCTGCTGCTGGTGCCACTTTCACTGCTCTCGGGTCTCGGCAACTTAACTACCCCTCTTTCACGGCTACCAAACTAATCGACCGCGACAGTATACACGAAGGCCCCGTGTGGGTCAACCGGGAGCGGGACATGAATCTCTGACCGGAAGGCCCTTCTGGTGCGCCGATATTCCGGCGAGGAGCATCGCCAAATACCGATCGATTCAGTCCTTGATCCGGACTGCCAATGCAGGCAACTCGGTCGTCTCGCGAGGCGTCAACTCGAACTCCCCGATGTCGCCCCACACGTTGTCGACAACCTCGAACGCATCGCCGAGATCGAGAAGGGCGAGGCTGCACAGCTCGCCGCCGGCGGGAAGCGGCCCCGCATGGACTACGCCGCGCCCATCGGTGACGAGATCATACGGCACGTTGCGACGGTCAGCCTGGCCTGAGCGAACATCGACCGACAGCACAGCATCGGGCACGGGGTCGCCGTCCTCGTCGACGACGAGCGTCTCGATGAAGCCGCCCGGGCTCAAATGGACCTCCATCCCAGTTTGCCCGGCATCTGCCCCAACCACGCCGACGAGATCGCCGACGGGCGCCTTGGCGAAGACGATCCATGGCCCTTCCTTGAGGTAGCTTGTCGCGGCCAAGCCGAACCGGCCGTCAGCATCGGCCAGCTTGGGGGCGGGAGCCTTGCTCGCGGACTGGCGCCCCAGGAGCCACATGTGCGCGCCGGGCAGCGGCTTGCCATCCGCGTCGAGCACGATTCCGGTGAAGACGTCCGGCCCTCCGATGGTGAAGTCGACGCCGGTCTCGTGATCGCCGTGGGCGAGTTGGAGCGCGACCTCGCTTGGCGTGCTGTCACCTGGGTCTGACATCCGAAGCGTAACCGCACCGGGCCAGACGCGGAGGGAGTAGTGCCCCTCGTCGTCAGTCTTGGCGCCTGCAGTTGCATTGCCGACGAAGCCAACGTGATGGGCCTGGACCGTCACGGCAGCGGGTTGGTCGGTGCCCTTACGCGTCACCGTGCCCTCAATGAGCGCGCCCTCTCTCAGTTGGAAGTCGAGGTCTGGCGTCAGTTGCCCCTCCGCGGCGTTGAACGGGTTGACGTGCCGCGCTACGTAGCCGTTTGGGGGCGTGATGTGGAGCTTGTATCGTCCCGGCGTCAACGCGTCGAACACATACGCTCCGTCCGCATCCGTGTAGGCTGTCCAGACCCAGGATTCGTCTCCCGCCGAGCCTTGGGCGTAGACGGCGATCTCCGGTACCGGCTCGCCGTCCAGCATCACCCGCCCCGCCAATTGGGCTGCTTTGCGCAACGCGATGACCACGTCGTCACCAGGCCTGGGCCGATCTTGTGCGTTCCCGCCCCCATAGGGCGCGTAGCGCTGCAAGCGGGCGGCGAGGCCAACCTGCGCGTTCGGCGGCAGGCCATCGAGCGCGAAGCGGCCCTTGCTGTCGGTATGGGTCGTGAACCAGGACGTCTGGTGCCCGAGTTCCGCCAGCGGCTCCGTGAATCCGCGCGGGTCGTGGCGCGTGAGAGAGTGCGCGAGCACCTTCACGTCCACCAGAGGGTGGTTCTCGGCATCCATCACGACGCCGGCTATTGTCTCGGGATCATCCCCGAGGGTGAGTTCAACAGGCGTATCAGGCGCTGCGTCGGCGTAGGCGAGCGCGTGGTCATCCTTCCGGGCGATGACGCTGTACTGGCGTTTCGGCCAGGTACGCGGGTTGGTGAGCGTCAGCACGAAGCTGCCGTCCGCGTCCGTCACGGCCTCCGCGCACTGTTCGAGGCTTTCCCTCAAGTCGCGACCGTCCAGGTACACGGCCCGAACATCGCACTCCACAGCCGGGCCGCCTTCGGGCGTCAGAACGGTCCCGGTGAGGGTGACCGTGGGCATGGGGCCTTCCTGCGCGACGAGGGCGACGTGGAAGGCGCCTGTGGCGACAGTTAGCGCCAGGAGCGTGACGGCGAGGGTGGCCATGCCGATGCGAGAGAGTCTCAGCGCTGGCGCGGCGGCCATGGCCAGGACGCGCTTGACGCGGCGGATGAGCGCCTTGCCGCGACAGCCGCAAGCCAAGACACCGGCAGGCCGGCGCACTTCGGCCCAGCGGACCATCGCCTCGGCGTACGAGCGGCTATCGCCGGTGAGGGCGATGGCCCAGTCGTCGCACGCCTCCTCGGCCGAGAGCCCGAGCTGTTGCTCCGCGATCCACGAGAGGGGGTGCCACCACCACAAGGCGCGCGTGAGCCGCGCGAGGAGATGGACCAGCATGTCGTTGCGGCGGATATGGGCCAATTCGTGGACCAGGACGGCGTCGGTGGCCGGCGGCGCATCGCCATCGTCAACCGGGACGAGGACGGACGCCTTGGGCCACCCCGCGACCGTCGGCACGTCGACGGCCGCGCTCTCGGCCACCGGAGGCGGGGAAGGGAGGCCCAGCGCGTCTGACAGTCTGGCGATCTGGTCCACGAGCTTGCTCGGCTTGGCGGGGACCGCCCGCCTGAGTATCAGGTCTCGCACGGCGGCCATGTCGCGGATCAGCCCGCCGAGGCAGAACGCCGTTCCTATCCCCCAGATCCCGGCAATGATCAGCGCCCACGGTACGGTCGACTTCGACGCCGGCACTGAGGTTGCCGCGGACGCCGGCTGGGTGCCACTGAGAACGGGCTGTGTGTCACCTGGCGTCGCCGCTGCGGGGGCGGGCAGAACGCGCACTGGGACCGTGACCCGGTGCGTCGGCAGAAGGCTCCACGCGACGGAGGCTGCCGGAACCAGCCAGAACGCGGCGACGGCAGCGCGCCAGACGACAGGTCGGAGTGGGGGGATCCGGCGCCTGGAAATCAAGCCGACGATGGCCCCCAACGATACGGCCACAGTAGTGCCCAGCACGATCTGCACTAGGATGTCAGTCGTCATCATTCTCCCCATCCACATCCTCGATCAGCGACTTGAGTTCATCCAGCACGTCAGGCGTGACGGCCTCGGTGTCCAGCAGCGATGCAACCAGCGCCCCCGGCGAGCCGCGGAAAACGCGCTTGAGCACGTCGCCGAGGAGTTGGGTGCGGACCTCTCCCGGCTCGATGGCGGGGCGGAATACAAAGGCCCGATCCTCCGTGCGATGGGTGACGAGGCCCTTCTTTTCAAGCGCCTTCAGGACCGTAAGAGCGGTCGTGTAACGCGGGCGCTCGTCCTCGGGAAAGGCGTCCAGGACGTCATATACGGTGCCCTCGCCGATGCGCCCGAGAGCATCCAGAACGTCAAGCTGCAGCTCGCCCAAGTCAGTGATGCGGTCGCTTCGTCTGCCGGTCATTGAGTGTTCTCCTCCATAGTACGATAGCTATAGTACTATGGTTGATGAGAAGAGTCAAGCGTGATATGCAGAAATGCGGCGTGGGTGGCTGGCCGTTCAGTCGGCACCAGGCCGCCCAGTTCTGGGTGGAGCATCTGGGGCAGCGGGGCGCAAGGCTGGAGCAAAACCGCCAGGGCCGCGCGAGGCAAGGGTGCAGGCTGACGGGCGACGAAAGTACGGCTGTGCCGCGAGACGGTGGGCCCTGTCCGCCGAGAGGCGCGGCTCGCACATCGAGATTCAGGAGGAGAGAGCATGGCCATGCGATTGATTGTCCTTCCGGTGCTCGCGATTTTGATGGGGACGGCGTCGGCCCAACCAGGTGCCGTGCCGGCGGAGCATCCATTCTCCCTCAGTGCCCGTGACTTCGGCGCCGTGGGCGACGGCAAGACTGACGACACAGCCGCCATCCAGGAAGCCCTCGACAAGGCAGCTGCGGACGGAGGCGGAATCGTGCGCCTACCCCGAGGCAACTACCGCGTCGCCAGCCACCTGACAGTGCCTTACAACGTGACGCTCGAGGGCGTGTTCTCGGTGCCGACGGCCTACTCGCAAGGGCGCGGCACGACGCTGCTGGCCGAAGAGGGCCGCGGGTCGGAGGAAGGTCCGCCGTTTATAGCCCTCGGCCGCAATAGCGCCATCAAGGGGCTGACGATCTACTACCCCAACCAAGATGTCCTGAACGAGATCGTGCCCTACCCCTGGTGCATCGCAACAATGGGATGGGGCCAGGGGCGGGGCAACTCAGAAAACACGTCCATCGTCGACGTGCTGATGGTGAACCCGTACATGGGCGTCAACTTCGCCGACGGCGGCGGCGTCCGCCACTACATCCGCAACCTCTACGGCGAGCCGTTGCGCATCGGTATCAAGGTCGACAACTGCGTCGATGTGGGGCGCATCGAGAATGTCCACTTCTGGCCATTCTCAAGTTCTAATGGCGGCAGCGCGGCGCGCCGGTTCAGGGCGACCCAAGGCGAGGCATTCGTGTTCGGTCGCACGGACTGGCAGTACGTCCTGAATACGTTCTGCATCGGCTACAAGATCGGCTACCACTTCATCAGAACTGAGCATGGGGCTTGCAGTGGCAACTTCGTTGGGATCGGCGCTGACTCCAGCAACGTGGCCGTCCAGGTTGACGTCGTCGACCCCTACTCCAGCGGGATTCTGATCACGAACGGGGAGTTCGTCAGCAACTCCGGGGATGACTCGACACACGTCCGCGTCGCCGCGACTAACCCAGGACCCGTCCGATTCAGCAACTGCGCTTTCTGGGGCACGGGCGACCGCGTGGCCTTGCTTGAGGGGAGTGGGAACACGACGTTCAGCGGATGCCTGTTTCGAGCCTGGGACAGGAACTCGGTCGGGCGAGCGGCCATCGACCTGCTCAACGGCGCGCTCATCGTCTCGGGCTGTCAGTTCGCGGGCGCGGGCACGGGAGTGCATCTGGGACCGGACGCGCAGGCGGCATCCGTCTTCGGCAACCACTTCGCTGGAACCGAAGCAGTGGCGGATGATTCCGACGGTGCCGTGGCGATTGGTCTGAACATCACGGGGCGCTAGCAACGGGCCCAACGGGCGCACCTGGAATCGAGAGTGGGGCGGCGCGGCCGATGGGCAGCTGTTGCTGACGGGCTCCCGCTAACGGCACATGTCGAGGAAGTACCGGTGGATGCGGAGTTCGTCGGTGAGTTCGGGATGGAAGCAGGCGCCGAGGAGGTTGCTCTCGCGGACAATGACGGGGCGGCCGTTGAAGGTGCCCAGGACGCGGCAGTCGCCACGCGCCTCGGTGATGACCGGCGCGCGGATGGCGTCAGGAGTCTTCACGGGCGAGGCGACGGCGTCGGGGTTGAAACCCCTCCTACAGGGGCAGGTGCGGGGAGATGCGTGGGATGAGTTGGAGAGGGTCGGCGGACGGGCGGCAGCTAGTCGACGGGGCGGAGCATCGGCAGGGGCAGGTCCTCGAATCGATAGGGGAGCCGGCGGACGGCGTTGCCGGCGATGATGCCTCGATAGCGGAGAATGGCGGGCTTGTAGCCCCTGTCCCAGTCGAAGTAGATCGTCTGGGTAAATGTCCGAGTGTCGCTCTCCGCTCCCATGCGTTGGGGCCACCAACTGTCCTTGGACATGGAGGCCATTCCCTGGCGGTCGAAGGCGGTCACCGCCGCAAGCCGGACCCACTTGTCGTCCTCGTCGCCTGGAGCGTCGGGTACTGAGAGCTGGAACAGGGCTTCGCGGTCCTCAAGGTCGATGCTGGTGAGGGTGAGAGAGATGTCGCCGTGGCGCTTCGTAACGCCGGTCTCCCCCACGTCGAACTCGAAGTCGAAGGTGGTCAGATCAGTGTGGACGCACAGCTCTCCCTCGACCGCCACGATGCGCTTGGCCCCGGGCGGGGGGAAGGGGAAGTCGGCGGAGGCGCCGAGGGCGCTCTGTCGGAGCGCGGAGGACATGCCGCGGGACGGCCCCTCGGGCTTGTGTCTGGCCGGCTGGGTAAGGACGTCGCCGGTGTCGAGTTCCACGACCAGGTTGCTCGTCGTCGATACGACGGGTGACAGCATCTCATCGTCGTAGGCCTCGACCGCAACATGGACGCGGAGCGATTCCCAGCCGCCTGCGCTCTCTTCCCTGCGCCGGAGGCTGATGGATGCGCTCCGACTCACATCGATCGACTCCAAGTAGACTTGGTATCCGTGGACTTCGACGCACGGCCGCCGGTCGACGACCGACCCGCCTTGCAGGAAGTAATCCATCTGGTTGCGCCCGATGTAGACCCCGGCTTGCGCGCAAATGTCGCGCATCACGCGCTTGAGAGGCATGTCACGGGCGTCAATGGTGATGGGGTGAGTATCGGCGGAGACGTGCGTGGCTCCCGCTATCTTGACGCCCGTCATGTCCTCCAGGGACTCGACGACGTCAGCCAGACTGGCGTCGGTGACTCCGATGGTGACCAACTGGGCGTGGACGGGGCTAAAGCCGAGAGCGAGGGCCAGTGCTAGCGCTGAGATCATCGCGGACTCACCTCAAGTCGTCTAACGCACGGAGAGCGCGATCGGTTGCGGAAGATGGAGCTGACGGCGCATGAGCGAGACGCTCATGCCACTACGAACACATCTCAAGGAAGTACTGGTGGATGCGGAGTTCGTCGGTGAGTTCGGGATGGAAGCACGCGCCGAGGAGGTTGCCCTCGCGGACGATGACGGGGCGGTCGTTGAAGGTGCCCAGGACGCGGCAGTCGCCACGCGCCTCGGCGATGACCGGCGCGCGGATGAAGACGCCGTGGACCAAATCATCGATGCCCTCGACCTTGAGTTCGGTCTCGAAGCTGTCGACCTGGCGGCCGTAGGCGTTGCGCTCGACGGTGCAGTCGAGGATGCCCAGACGCCACTGGTCGCTGCCGACGATGTCCTTGGCGATCAGGATGACGCCGGCGCAAGTGCCGAAGATCGGTCGCCCGGACTCGTGCAATTCGCGGAGCGCGGGCTCGATGTCGAAAGCCTGGATGAGCTTGCCGATGGTGGTGCTCTCGCCGCCGGGGATGATCAGCCCGTCGCACGCGCGGATGGTGTCGGGAGTCTTCACCGGCGAGGCGTCGCAGTCGAGGTGTGACAGCGTGTGGAGGTGCTCGGCAAAGTCGCCCTGGAGAGACAGCACGCCGATCTTGCGTGACATCGATGGTCCTCGAATCCGTCGACGCCCCCTCGGAGTGGGAGGGGGCGTCGGTTGCTTGCGTGACGGCTGACGGCGTCGCGGCTGAAGCCGCTCTTACATGCCTTCGGCATCGACGATCGGGACGATCGTCGTACGGAGCGGAGACGGACGGCGGCTACCAGCCTCGGTTGGCCAGGCGCTCTTCGTCCGGTAGCGTTCGGACGTCGATCCCGTCCATGGCCGCGCCCTGAAGTCCGCGAGTCGCTTTCGCGACCTCGTCCGGATCCTCATAGTAGGTCGCCGCGTGAACGATGGCCAGCGCGCGGGCCGGCGGGTCCTCGGCTTTGAAGATCCCAGAACCCACGAACACGGCCTCGGCGCCTAGCTGGCGGACCAGAGCGGCGTCGGCCGGGGTGGCGATCCCACCGGCGCTGAAGTTCGGGACGCCCAGCGTTCCCGTCTGGGAGATCTCCTTGACGATCGAGAAGGGAGCGCCCATGTTCTTCGCCTCGGTCATGAGTTCATCATCGCGGAGCGTGGTGAGCTTGCGGATGTGACCCATGACGGTGCGGATGTGGCGGACGGCCTCGACGACGTTGCCGCTGCCGGCCTCGCCCTTGGTCCGCATCATGGCCGCGCCCTCACCAATGCGCCGGAGCGCTTCGGCCAGGTTGGTGCAGCCACAGACAAACGGGACCTTGAACGCGTTCTTGTCGACGTGGAACTCCTCATCGGCCGGCGTGAGGACCTCGGATTCGTCGATGAAATCCGCGCCGATCGATTCGAGAACTTGGGCCTCCGCGAAGTGGCCGATGCGGCACTTAGCCATGACGGGGATCGTCGAGACAGCCATGATGTCCTCGATGATCTTGAGATCGGCCATCCGGGCAACGCCGCCGTCGCGACGGATGTCAGACGGGACGCGCTCGAGCGCCATGACGGCCACCGCGCCCGCGTCTTCGGCGATTTTCGCCTGTTCGGGGTTGGTGACGTCCATGATGACGCCATTGCGGAGCATCTCCGCGAGGCCGACTTTGTTGCGCCAGGTTGACTTGTCTACGTTCTCTTGCTCGGACATGGTTCTCGCTCCAGTGAGCAGATGGGCGCAGTGAATTGCGCCCCTACGAACGGGTATGGCAGACGGCGACGACTACGAGGCGTGCTCCGCTTTGTGTTGGAGCGCGTCCCACTTCCTGTCGACCTGCGCCTGGATCTGCGCGATGATCTCTTCGCCGCTGGGCGCTCTCAACAGATGAGCGAACCGCCGGTGGTACTGCAGGTACTCCTGCACCGGCTTCTTTTCCTTCGGGCGGTACGTGATTTTGTACTCGCCCTCGACGACTTCGTACAGCGGCCAGACGCAAGTGTCGGCGGCCACTTCGCAGATCTCAACGGCCTTGCCGCTCTCCGTGCCCCAACCAAGCGGGCAGACCGACAGCGTGTTCAGGAACGCCGGTCCCTCGATCTGGAAGGCCTTCTCGGCCTTGTTGGTGAGGTCCCGCCACCGGCCCGAGTTGGATTGGGCGACGTAGGGAATCTCGTGAGCGACCATGATCTCGGTCATGTCCTTGCGCGGCGTCTGCTTGCCGGGGATGACCTTGCCGGCCGGGCTCGTGGTCGTGTGCGCGCCCAGCGGCGTTGCGCTTGAGCGCTGGATGCCCGTGTTCATGTAGGCCTCGTTGTTGAGGCAGACGTACACGAAGTTATGGCCCCGCTCGACGGCGCCGGAGAGGGACTGGAAGCCGATGTCATACGTGCCGCCGTCGCCGGCGAAGGCGACGAAGTACATGTCATCGGTAATCTTGCCCTGGCGCTTGAGTGATTTGTACATCGCCTCGACGCCGGACGCGGTCGCGCCGACGTTCTCGAAGGCGAGGTGAATCCACGGGATGTTCCATGCGGTGTACGGAAAGATCGTGGTCGAGACTTCAAGACAGCCGGTTGCGTTGGCCGCGACGACGGGCTTGTCGGCCGCCATCAGGACCTGCCGGACGATCGTGCCCTCGCCACAGCCTGGGCATAGACGATGTCCGCCGACTAGTTGCGTTTCTTTGGTTGTAAGCTCTTTCAAGCTCGGCATTTGTCAGTTCCTCCTATTCGCGCAGGCCGAGATACTTCAGGGCGGGATCGACCGCACCGGCGGCGGCGACGGACTCGAGGTCGGCGAAGACTTGCTCGATATACTCGGGCATCATTTCGCGGCCGCCGAGGCCGTAGACATAGGTGGCGGTCGGGACGCTTGCGCCGCGGGTGTAGAGAGCGGACGTGACGTCCGCGAAGAGCGGCGACGCGGCTGCGCCGAACGACATCGCTCTGTCAAGGACTGCGACGGACTTGCAGTCGCGGAGGATGTCCGCGACGAGATCGGCCGGGAAGGGGCGGTATGAGCGGATCTTGAGTCCGCCAACCTTCTTGCCTTCGGCGCGCATCTGATCGACCGTGTCCTTGACCATGCCGGCGGTAGAGCCGAGCGACACGACAACGCTCTCGGCGTCGTCGCACTGGTAGGCCTCCAGCAGGCCGTAAGAGCGGCCGAACTGCTCCTCGAAACTCGCGCCGACGGATTCGATGATGCCCGGAACGGGGACGTATCCCTCGACCTGGCTGCGCTTGTGCTCGAAGTAGAAGTCTTGCAGGTCAAGCGGGCCGACCGTGTAGGGATTCTCGAGATCCAGGAGCGGCCTGTTCGGCGTATATGGCCCGACCCACTCGCGGATCTTCTCGTCTTCCTCAACAGCGACCATCTCAACCGAGTGGCTGATGATGAAACCGTCGAGGCAGACCATGACCGGGAGGCGCACGTCCAGGTCCTCGCCGATCTTCACGGCTTGGAACATGGTGTCATACGCTTCCTGGGCATTCTCGCAGAAGAGCTGGAGCCAGCCGGCGTCACGAGCGCCCATGGCGTCGGAGTGATCGCAGTGAATGTTGATGTTGCCGCTGAGCGCGCGGTTGACGAGCGCCAGGACAATCGGGGTGCGGATGGATGCGGCGATGTAGAGCATCTCCCACATCAGCGCCATTCCCGCCGACGAGGTCGCGTTCATCACGCGGCCACCGGCGACGGATGCGGCGATGCAAGCGCTCATCGCGGAGTGCTCGCTCTCGACCGCTACGAACTCGGTATCGACCAGCCCGTCGGCGACGTACTTGCTGAAGATCTGGACAATCTCCGTCGACGGGGTGATCGGGTAGGCCGCCACGACGTCAGGGTTGATCTGACGCATGGCTTCGGCAACGGCCTGATTGCCCTCTAATGCAATCTGTCCCGGCATTTCAATCCTCCCAAAAGCCTCGCCCGGCACGCGAGCGCGGCGTTGCTGTTACTCGTCGATCTCGGTCTCCCGGACCATCTTGATGCAGTCCTTGGGGCAGACCTCGGCACAGATGCCGCAGCCCTTGCAGTGATCGAGGTCGATCGGCTCGACCTTGACCGACTTCTCCTTGCAGAGGATGGCATCGTCTGGGCAGTACACCCAGCAGAAGAGGCAGTCGATGCAGCATTCGGTGTCTCGGATCGGCCTGAAGGTGCGCCAGCCGCCCGTCTTGTACTTGAGCGCTGTGCCGGGATCAGGGATGATGCCTCCACGAGCGAGCGCGTGCCAAGGAGCATCCTTGGGGTAACTCATCCTGAGGTCACCTCCTGGTAAGCGCGATCGATCGCGTTGATGTTGCCCTGCAGAATGGCCTCGGAGAGCTTGCCGGCCATCTTCTCGGTCACGGCCTTCTTCGCGCCCTCGAGGGACAGGATCTCCGTCATCTTGGCCAGCGCGCCGAGCATGGGCGTGTTGGGGATATCGCGCCGGATCGTTGCGAGCGAAATACCGGTCGCGTCCACGACGCACACGGTCTGCGAGTCGAGCGCATTGACGCGTTTCTTGACGGCGTCGATGGACTCGGTGGAATTCACGAGGATCAGCGCGTCGTCGGCCGCTCCGTCCGTGACCTTCTCCGACACCAGCAGCGTGTCATCAAGCACGATCACGATCTGTGGATTGCGAACCGGGCACCGCATCCGGATCGGCGCGTCGCTGATTCGCACGTATGAGCGGATCGGCGCGCCGCGCCTCTCGGCTCCGTACTCCGGGAACGCCTGAATCTGCCAGCCGTCAGCCGCCGCGGCCTCGGCAAGGATGTATCCTGCCGTTTTCGCGCCTTGGCCGCCGCGGCCATGCCAACGTACTTCCGTAAGCTGCGGCATGTTCAAAGAGCCTCCAGTCAAACTACTTTTGTTGAATCATCCGAATCCAAATCCCTCGCCCCAGGCAGCCCCCCGTTCCCGCGGGGTAGTCTACTGTAAGTGAGGGAACTTGTCCACTTTGGTGGCGACGGCGTCCGGCGACGGCAAGGCGCGATGAATCGCGCCTCTACGATGGTCCCCCGTCAAGGGGTGTTCTGCCCCGCATAGCCCGCGCAAGTGTCAGGCCATCCGCGTAGTCGAGGTCGCCGCCGACGGGAAGGCCTAGAGCAATCCGCGAGAGGCGCGGGGCCAGTTCAATGGCACCGGACTCAGCGATTTCCGCGACAAGTCTGGCGACCTCGTGAGCTGTCGCGTCGCCCTCGACGGTCGGGCTCGTTGCCAGGATCACCTCGGACACACCACCGGCTCGCACGCGGTCCAGAAACTCGTCCAGGTTGATGTCGTCATAACCGACGCCGGCAATAGGGGAGAGGCGCCCCCCCAACACGTGGTAGATGCCCCGGAACTCGCCCGAGCGCTCGATCGCCATGACGTCGCTGGCTTCCTCGACCACGCACACGGAGTGCACCTCGCGGCGGGGATCGGCGCAAATCGGGCAGAGATCGCCCTCGCTATAGTTGAAGCACCGCGTGCAAGGGTGGATCGAGTGCTTGACGTCGACCAGCGCGGCCGCGAACTCCTCGACCTCGCCGGAATCGGCCCGCAGGATGTAGAAGGCAAGGCGCTGCGCGCTCTTAGGCCCGACCCCTGGTAGCTTCTCCAGGGCGGACAGTAGTCTCTGCAGCGGCCTGGCGTATTGCAGCATAGGAGTGCACTCTGTCGTCGAATGAGCGGACGAGGCCGGCAACTTACGGTTGTCCGAGCGAGTCCAGATCGATCCCCATGTCTTCAAGCATGCCAAAAGGTCCGCTCTCGCGGAGCTTGGATTGACGCACCTCGGCGCCCTTCTCGGCGGCGCGGGCCAGGCATTCGCGGATGGCCGCGGCGATGAGGTCCTGCAGTAGCAGCACCTCATCCGGCTCCGAAGTGATCACGTTCGGGTCAAGTTCGACGCTGATGATCTCGCCGAGGCCGTTGGCGGTGATGCGGACGGCTCCGCCGCCCGAAGCGCCCTCGACCTTCGTCGCGCGCAGCTCAGCCTCGGCCGCGGCTGTTGCCGCCGCGATGCTCTCCTGGATGTTTCCGAGTTGCGATAGCGCGAATTGCTGGAGCGGGTTCTTCATGCTTTGACTCCAATGGCCTGGTTGCGGCCAGGGCTAGCCTGGCTGTCCGTCTTTTGAGATGCGGCTGCCGGGAAAGACATCCTGGACATCGCGCAGCGCCGGATTGTCTTCGCCGGGCGCCACGAGGCCTGGCTCCGGCGGAAGGCCCAGCTCAGCGTGGGGCTTCACCTCCGGTGCGGGGGCCTCGTCAGACAGAGCGGCCTCTATCTCGACCGGACACCCCAGAGCCTGGCTCGCAGCCTGCTGGATCAGCTCGCGGTGCTTGCCGTCAACTTGGCCGTGGTGGAACTTGTGCCGAGTGCTGAATGTGATCGTGATGCGGTTCCCGTCAACGGCCGTTGGCCGGCCTTCCTGAAGGACGGCCACGATAGGCATGTGCCTCATCCCTCGGAGGACGCCGGCAACTTGCCCCCAGTTGGCCAGCACGGTCTCCAGAGAGAGGCCACCCGCCGCAGGCGCTGGTTGGGGCTCTGGTTCTGGCGCCGTCGGTGCGGGCGCTGGTGCAGGCTCGGGCGCCGGTGGCGTGGCCGCGGGTTGCGCCGGGGGCGGCGCTGGCGTCTCGGCTCGTGGCTGAACAGGTGTCGGCGTCGGTGTCGGCCGTGCGGGAATCTCGGTCGGCGGGGCCTGAACCGGCGCCGTGGGCTGAATTGGCTGACCCACTACGGGCTGGGGCGCCGGCTGTGGGGCCGCTGTCGTTGCCGGCACGGTGGCCTCGAGGAGAGCTGTCTCGAGCAGGAGGCCGTGTTGCGTGGATCGCCGGAATTCCTGTCTGACCTTCGCGAAGTGGGTCATCAGCGCCATCGCGCGCTCGGAGGCGAGTGCTTGCGACTGCTGGATGATGCTCGGATCGTCCGGAGAGCCCGCGACGGGGCCGATCGGCTCGCACTGCAGCGACACGCGGGCGAGATCGCGCGCGTACAGCATCAGGTCGTCGAGAAGCTGTCCGAGATCCTTGCCCTGCGAAATGAGTTGGTCGACGATGCCGCATATACGCGCGTGGTCGGAGGCCAGGATCGCGCCGACGATCTGGATCAGCGTCTGCAGATCCGTAACCCCGAGCACGTCATTGACGGTCTGGACGTCGATGCTGGACCCACCGTAGGCGACAAGCTGGTCGAGGATGCTCTGCGAGTCGCGCATTCCACCGTCTGCTGCCCGAGCGATCGCCGCGAGAGCCTCGGTCTCGACTTCGATTCCCTCAGCCTCAGCGATTCCCTGGAGGGCGCCGACGATATCAGGGACGCCGATGCGCCGGAAATCGAAACGCTGGCATCGCGAGACGATGGTCGCCGGCACGCGGTGTGGTTCGGTCGTTGCCAATACGAAGTAAGCGTGGTCCGGGGGCTCCTCGAGGGTCTTCAGGAGGGCGTTGAACGCCTCCGTGGTGAGCATGTGGACCTCGTCGAGGATGTAGAGCTTGGTGGGGAACTCGGCGGGGCTGTACTTGACCTTCTCGCGAAGGTCGCGGATCTCATCGATTCCGCGATTGCTCGCGGCGTCGATCTCCACGATATCTAGGGCCCGCCCGTCCCTGATCGACTCACACGGCCCGCAGACCCCACAGGGATCCGCCGTGGGCCCGTTGGCGCAGTTGAGCGATTTCGCCAGGATCCGCGCGCAACTGGTCTTGCCCGTGCCGCGAGGGCCCGAGAAGAGGTACGCGTGGTGGATCCGCCCCGTCGTCACGGCGTTCTGGAGCGTCCGGGTAACATGCTCCTGGCCGACGACGTCGGCAAAGGTACTCGGTCGGTACTTGAGTGTAAAGGAGACGTAAGCCATCGTTGGGGTGGACCCGGGGCTTGGAACCCCTAGTTCGGTGCTGCCGAGTGCGACGTTTTGGAGTTGATATCGGCCCCACGCGAGAAGCCCGCACGGGGCCGATATCTGACTATTAAGACCGTGCACCCACTGTCGATGTACGCGCTCCAAGCGTTACCGTCGTGGCTTGCTCGGGCCAGGCTTGCCGCGGCACAGGCGACGGATCGCTTACCGCTGCTTCCTCTCGGACCTGACGGGGTTCAGCAAAGTCACCTTGCGCGGGACCCAACCTTCATCACTGCCCGCGACGGTCAGACCCCAAAGCACGCAACCTCGAGTGGGAATTCAACCCCGCTAAGCGGATTGCGGGTTCAGGGCACCGCTAGCTCCCCGTCTAGCACGGTCAATCCTGTCTGGTTGCGTTGGGAGCGTCGGGACGCTCCGTGTTTGGTTCGATGTATGGCGGAGAGAGTGGGATTCGAACCCACGATGGACTTGCGCCCATACGCGCTCTCCAGGCGCGCGCCTTAGTCCACTCGGCCATCTCTCCGCGGGTTGTTGTTAATGGCGAACGACGTCGTACAGCGGCTACAGCGTCGGGGTTGAAACCCCTCCTGCAGTGTTAGTTCATGTCCCGGAGTTTGGCCTCGATCTCTTCGCGTCGCGAGTCGTCTTTCGGCGCAACCTCGAGGTAGTCCTTCCACGCCTCAGCCGCCCCGGTCATGTCCTCAAGGTCCGCCTCGAGCACGAGTCCTGCGTTGAAGCGGCTCTGCACGTGGTCCGGGTCGGCCGCGGCTGCCTCGCGGAACTTCTCTACCGCCATCTTCGGGTCTCCGAGGCCTCTGTATGCGATTCCAAGATCGGTAATTATGTTGGCGTCGCCGGGCTCGAGTTCAAGCGCTCGCTCGTAAGCGCCGACCGCGATCATGAAACGCTGCTCGGCGCTCTCGGCGGAGATGTCGCCCGCTTCGCCGCGCGCCTCGTCGAGGTGCTGGTTGCCGAGTGCGATCAGATCGTCCATGCTGTCGAACTGCTTGAATGCCTTCTCTATGTCCTCGGCCGTCATGGACATTCCACCACTACCCTTGGCCGGCCCCATGCTGCCCATGTCCATTCCGGCGTGAGGATCATCCTCGGCGGCCATGGCTCCACCCATGCCTGCGCCCATCCCGTGGGGGGCGCCGGACATGCCCGCGCTCTGCTGTTTGCCGCTCCGAACGCCCTGCTGGTAGCCGATTGCAAGACCGGCGACGAGGCAGACGATGGCAATGACGGCGACTTCGAGCTTCAACTTCGCTGATGGCCGACGTCGCTGGCCTTTAGTTGGCGTAATCTCTGACACGCGCGCTCCTCACGCAGCTTGGGGGTGACGGTCTACGGTATATGGCGGAGAGGGTGGGATTCGAACCCACGAGCGACGCGAAAGCGCCGCCACACGATTTCGAGTCGTGCGCATTCAACCGGACTCTGCCACCTCTCCACCCGTTGACCGTTTCTTGGCAAAGAAAGCTCTGAGGAGTCCACCGGCTTCCTTGGCCTGCACACCTGATACGACTTCCACGCGATGGTTCAGCCTGGAGTTGCCCAGCACGTCTAGCGCTGAGCCACACGCCCCCGCTTTCGGATCGGAGGCTCCGTAAACGAGCCGGCTGATGCGAGCGAGAATGATGGCTCCCGCGCACATCGCGCACGGCTCGAGCGTAACGTATAAATCGCACCCGCTGAGGTTCCATCGCCCGATGGCCTTGGCGGCCCCTCTGAGCGCTACGACCTCGGCGTGGCCCGTCGGGTCGGCGTCCACCTCGCGGGCGTTTCCGCCGCGGCCGACAACCTCGCCACTGCAGATCACAACGGCCCCGACCGGGACGTCTCCAACCTCGGCCGCCGCACGGGCAAGACGCAACGCCTCGCGCATCCACCTGTCTCGCTCGTCGGCTGGCACTGTGTCTCCCGCCCGGCGCCGGAGGATTATGGCGCCCCCGGCCTGATTCGAACAGGCGACCTTCAACTTAGGAGGTTGCCGCTCTATCCAGCTGAGCTACGGGGGCGAAACCGTGCTTTCCGCGGCAGGCCCCATGTGGGCCATTGGCACCATAACAATAATAGCCGCCCCGGGGTCCGCGGATGCATCATGCGGACAGGCGACACGTCGCCGAGGCGGTGGGTTTGCTTAGCGTCTGGCGCGCCCGGCGCGATTCGAACGCGCGACTTCTAGCTCCGGAGGCTAGCGCTCTATCCAGCTGAGCTACGGGCGCGCTTCGGAAATGACTAGGCAAATGGCGTGCTCGGCAGGATTCGAACCTGCAACCTCCTGATCCGTAGTCAGGTGCGCTATCCAATTGCGCTACGAGCACACGCTCAACGCTGCCATTTGTATCTGGCGGAGAGCCCGGGATTCGAACCCGGGATCGAGGAATCCCCCGATAATCGCTTAGCAGGCGATCGCCTTAAGCCACTCGGCCAGCTCCCCGCGAGCCGCTATGATAGCATATTGCCAAGAGCATTTCAACCCCATTTCGGGGGTGGGGCTCAGCGCGCTGGATCTTGTCGAAATCGGGGTCGCGACCGTGCTCTGTTGGGGGCACGTGGGGCCCGCGGGGCGTCCTTGACACTGGCCCCGCACCACCCCTATAATGCCATGGGAGGGGGCATGTCGGTCCGAGATAGGCGGCCGACCTCGGTGGCATGTGCCCAGCAGGACGTTGACACCCCTGCCTAATACAGCTTCCCTGTGTGAATCGCCGGCACTCGCGTGTCGGTTGTATTCGTTTTACCACGGCGTGAGGTGCGGCCGACGTGCGCGCAGTCAAGAAGTCGGCGGCCAAGTTGCTTCTGCGACCTCTCGAGTATGTGGGCCAGTTGGTGGGGCTCGCCGCTGAGGCTTTTGGGTTTGCCGTGCGCGGCGCGATCCCGTACCGGCAAACTGTTGACCAGATGGCGGAGACGGGTTTCAGCTCGCTCCCGCTGGTCGTCATTACGCTTGGCTTTACGGGGATGGTCATGGCGTTCCACTTTGGGCAGCAGGCGCCGCAGTTGGGCGCCGAGCAGCTCATTGGGTGGCTCGTCGCGGAGACAATGTGCCGCGAGCTGGGGCCTGTCCTCGCATCAGTTGTCGTCGCTGCTCGCGTGGGATCGGCGATCACGGCGGAAATAGGCACCATGAAGGTCACGGAGCAGATCGACGCGCTTCGGGCCATGGCCACGAGCCCAGTTGCGTATCTTGTCGTGCCGCGGCTCATCGCCTGCGTCATCATGGTGCCGGCGCTGGCAGTGGCGGGGGATCTGGCGGGCATGGCTGGCGGCTGGGTCTATGCGATGGACTCGAATGTCTTGACCACGGGCATGTATGTCGCGTCGATCACGGAAAAACTCAAGTTCGCGACCGCCGCGTCTGGCGTAGCCAAGGCGGTGTTTTTTGGCCTCATCATTGCGATCGTCGGATGTCATCAGGGCATGTTCTGCCAGAGAGCGTCCGAAGACGTTGGCAAAGCCACCACGCGTTCGGTGGTGCATTCGATTCTTGCGGTGTTCGTGAGCGACTACTTTCTGAGCCAATTGCTCTTCAAGCCATGAACGATACGCCGGCCCTTAGCCAGCACGAGGACGGGGATCCGTTCGCGGCGACAGCCGCGGAGGTTCCGCCCGTCCGCCTGAGGAATGTTGGCTACACGATCGAGGATGCGCTGATCGTGGAAGATATTTCGTTCGACGTGAACCGTGGCGAAGTTTTTGGTATCATGGGGATGTCGGGCTCGGGGAAGAGCACGCTGCTGCGGTTGATAATGGGGCTGATCCAGCCCACGGCGGGGTCGGTCGAAATCGCGGGTACCGATATCTCTCGGATGCGCGAGCGCAAGCTGACGAAGGTACGACGCCGGATTGGGATGTGTTTCCAGTACGCGGCGTTGTTCGACTCGATGACGGTCGCTGAGAACGTCGCGTTCGGGCTCCAGCGCCACACGAAGCTCGGCAAGGCGGAGATCGCCGAGATCGTTACGGACTGCCTGGATCGGGTAGGACTGACTGGATCCGAGAATCTGCGCCCGTTCGAGCTGTCGGGCGGCATGAGGAAGCGGGTTGGGATTGCGCGGGCGGTGGCGCTCGAGCCGGAGATCATACTCTACGACGAGCCCAGTTCGGGACTCGATCCGGTCGTCGCAAGCGTGATCGACGGGCTGATACTGCACCTGGCGGATGATATGGGCGTTACGTCGGTCGTCGTCTCGCACCACGTGGCGAACCTGTTCAGGGTCGCGGATCAAGTCCTTATGCTGCACGAGCACAGAGTCGAGCAGATCGGCTCGCCGGAGGATCTGCGGGAGCGTCCAACCGCAATCGCAGAGCAGTTCGTGAATGGGAGGCCCACTGGGCCGATTGTGATGTGAACGATCAGCCGAGAGACTATCTCGTGGGGGATCAGAACGGTGACCTCAGAGGCCAAAGCGGGAGCGGTTGTTCTGTTGGTGGTGGCCGTGGCTATCGTGGCATGGGGCCAGCTTGGCGGGTTGTCGATACTGCGGGGGACGTACGATGTGGTCGTCTACTTCGATGATCTGCTGGGGCTCTCCGAGGGAGCGGTTGTGCGACTGCAGGGGGCGCGGGTTGGCGAAGTCCACAGGGTAGGAGTGGTGGATGCGGAGCATCCGTCGAAGTTCCCGCCCCGCCTGGCGTGGGCACGGATCCGGATCCAAAACGAAACGCTGCTGTATCACGGCGATACGTTTCAAGTCGCGTCGGGTACGCTGCTGGGAGATCGGCACGTCCGCGTGACGCGGGTCACCCCGTCCGGGACGGTGATTGCCGACACAGATCCGCCGCAGGAGATCGCCGGATCGGCGCCCGGGGGCATAGACGCGCTGGCCAGCCAGGCGGAGAGCATTGCCGATCAGGCTAACAAGGCCATGGGGAATCTGGATGCGCTTCTGGGCGACCCGGAGTTGCAGGCGAATCTCAAGGATACGTTCGCGAACCTGAAGACGCTCTCGGTGAGCGCCTCGGCGATCGCGAACAAGACACTGACGCTCGTTGAGGGCCTGGGGCCGGAAGATACAGACAAGGTCACGGGAATCGTTGACAACCTGCACGCGGTCTCGCAGAGCCTGCGGCGGACGGCGGCCGGGATCAACGCGATGGTCGCGACGACGACGCTGCCCGAGGACATGGAAGAGATAAGTCGGCATCTCGTGGACGCCAGCGAGAGCGTCGCGGGGACGGTCGACACGGTCGAGGAGATTATCGGCGATCCTAAGACCGAGACCGACATCCGAGACATCATGGGAAACGCGCGTGACGCCACTGGGCAGGCCACGGTGGCGCTGGAGAAAGCAACATCCGTTCTCGAGCATGTCGACAACATCGCGGCGCGCGCGGACGAGACTTCGGCTGATTTCGAGAGATTTGGCGACAGCATCAAAGCTATCGAGGCGGAAGGGTACATAGACTTCCGCGTTGGAGATGGATCGTCGGGACGGATAGACGTTGGCGCTGATCTCTATCCGGATCGGCACAAGGACGAGTTCTGGCGCGTGGGGGTTCGCGATCTTGGCGGAGGCGGTGAGAAGCTGGACCTGCAGCGCGGGTTCCCGCTCGATCACCGCAACGAAAGGCTGCGCATCGGTCTCATGGCAGGTGAGGTCGGTGTTGGTTATGACCGAGAGTGGTCACCCAGGCTGTCCACGGAGGCCGAGATTATCGACCCTGATAAGTTCCGGGTGGACATCAAGGGCAAGTACCGGTATGATCCGGAGTGGGATCTACTGTTCGGGGTTGACAGAGCGCTATCTGGGAGTGAACCGTTCATCGGTGCCCGGAGGCACTTCGATTTCTGATAGGCAAGCCCAATGGGGCTTCCGCAGCAGGAGGACTTACGATGGAAGTTATCTTGATGGATGACGTTGAGGCTCTCGGTCACGAAGGCGATGTCGTGCGAGTAGCCGACGGCTACGGGCGTAACTACCTGATCCCGCGCGAGTTGGCCGTCCCCGCGACGCGCGGCGCCAAGCGTCAACTCGAACTGCGTCGTGGTTCGATTGCCAAGCGCGAAGTCGGCAAAGCGGACAAGGCCGGCGAACTCGCCGAGCAGTTGCGAGCGGAGCCGCTGCAGATCTTGGCGAAGGGCGGGACGCAGGGCCGTCTGCACGGGAGCGTCACCACCCAGCAGATCGCCGACGCGCTGGCCGAGCAGAAGGACTTCGAGATCGATCGCCGGCGCATCACGCTGGCTCAGTCGATCCGTGAAGTTGGGGACTACCTCATCACGGCGCAGCTCTACAAGGGCGTTGATGTCCAATTGGCAGTGACGGTCACGGCCGACGTGGACCCAGATGACATCGCGCGGGAAGAGGCCGAAGCATTGGCGGAGGCAGAGGCCACCGCGCACACCAAGCCTGGCGATCTCGGAACAGCCGAGGACGACGTCGAGGATGCCGAAGCCGCGGATGATGCCGACGCTGCCGAAGGCGATGAATCCGAAGGCGACGAGCCCGTGGCCGAAGAGGCTGTTGAGGAAGCCGCCGACGAAGATGAAAAGCCGGAAGGCTAGATTGCGTCCGTGGTTCGAGTCCGAATAAGTCGTGTAGTCGCGGAGGCCATTGATGCAGCTGTTCGCCGCAGACGGGGCGGAGAGCGAAATCCCAAGGGTCCCTCCTCAGGACCTGGCCGCCGAGCAGGCGACGCTGGGCTCCATGCTCCTGGAGCCCGCCGCGGCGGCTCGGGCCCTGTCCCTTCTTGAGGACGCGGACTTCTACCGGGAAGCTCACCGCGGGATCTTTCGCGCCATGACAGCGGTCGACCGCCGCAACGAGCCGGTCGACCTCATCACCGTATCCGCTGAACTGCGCCGCGAAGACACGCTGGGCGATGTCGGAGGGACCGAGTACCTTACGTCCCTGCTGGGGGAGGTGCCGACGGCCGCGCACGTCGCCCGCTATGCCACGATCGTGGCTGAGAAGTCGCTGCTTCGCAAGCTCATTACCGCCGGGATGGATATCGCGGGCAAGGCGTACGAGAACCCTGCGGATGTCCGTCTGGCGCTGGACGCCGCGGAGCAGGGCATCTTCGAGATTGCCTCGCGTAACATCAGCCGCGACTTCCAGCACATCGGTGGCGCGGTTGAGCACACCTTCGAGATCCTCGACCAGACCCATCACAACAAGGGTCAACTCCAGGGCGTAACGACCGGGCTCGCGGCGATGGATGAATGGACGGGTGGCCTGCAGAAGGGCAACCTCGTCATCGTCGCCGGGCGTCCGTCGATGGGCAAGAGTTCGCTCTGCCTCACCAGCTTTGCGTTGGGCGCGGCGACATCGGCGGAGAAGGTCCCCGTGGGCATCTTCAGTCTTGAGATGTCGCAGATGCAGGTCGCGGAGCAGTTGCTGTGCTCCTACGCGCGCGTCGATGCGTTCCGCCTCCGTCGCGGCCAGGCCGAAGAAGACGACTGGGGCCGCATCGCCAACGCTCTCGCCGTGCTCCCCGAGTGCCCGATCTTCATCGACGACACGCCGGGCATCTCGATCATGGAGATGCGCTCCAAGGCGCGGCGCCTGAAGGCCGAGCACAACATCGGGCTCCTGATCATGGACTACCTCCAGCTCGCGTCCGCCGGCGACCGCAACAGCGAGAATCGCCACCAGGAGCTGGCGATGCTTACGCGGTCGATGAAGAGCATGGCGAGGGAGCTGGACATCCCTGTCGTCTGCTGCTCTCAGCTCAGCCGTGGCGTTGAGCGGCGCGAGGACAAGCGTCCGATGCTGTCAGACCTCGCGGAAAGTGGCGCCATCGAGGCTGAGGCTGATCTGGTTGCCTTCCTGTACAGGCCGAAGTACTACGAGCGCCGCAAAGAGGCCGAGGACGCGGGCAAGGGCGGCGGCGAGACCCCTCAACAGCAGGCGACCCACGATGACCACGGACCGGAAGAAGCCGAGATCATCATCCAAAAGCACCGCACGGGGCCCGTTGGCGCGGTTGAGGTTATGTTCCACCCCAAGTTCCGAACGTTCTTCGATCGAGATCGCCGCGGCGGGCCTCACGGGTAGGTCTGTGGGCACGTCCACGCCAGGGAGTGAATTGCGCCGATGAGGATACTGGTCGTTGGTTCCGGCGGTCGAGAACACACTCTCGTCTGGAAGTTCGCCCAGAGCCCGGGCGACCACGAGGTCTTCTGCGCGCCCGGCAACGCGGGCATCGCGCAGCACGCGCATCTTGTTGAGCTCGATGCCGAGGACATCCCGGGGCTGGCCGATTTCGCGGAGGACAACGGAATCGATCTCACCATTATCGGCCCGGAACGGCCGCTGATCATGGGCGTGGTGGATGAGTTCCGCGCGCGTGGGCTGACGGTGTTCGGCCCGTCGAAAGCCGCTGCGCAGCTTGAAGGCAGCAAGGCGTTCACCGATCAGATCCTGGAGCGGCATGGGATCAGCAAGAAGGGTTTTGAGGTCTTCGACGACGCCGATGCGGCGAAGGCCTATCTGAAGACGGCGGAGCTGCCGATTGTCGTCAAGGCCGACGGAGACGCCTTCGGCAAAGGCGTGACAGTCGCCACCGAGCTTGACGAGGCGCTCACGGCTGTCGACGAGTGCATGGTGCAGAAGCTCCACGGTAAGGCGGGCGAGCGCATCGTCATCGAGGAGTGCCTGGTCGGGCCGGAAGTCTCGGTCCTCGTGATCACAGATGGCGAGACCGTGCTGCCGCTGCCCCCGTCGCAAGACCACAAGCGGATCGGCGAGGGCGACACGGGCCCGAATACCGGCGGGATGGGATGCTACACCCCCGTTCCGGCGGTCGACCGCGAATTCTTCGATTCGCTTGTCGACGACCTGGTCAAGCCGACCATCGACGCCATGGCCGCGGAGGGCATGCCGTACACGGGCTGCCTATACGCGGGCGTCATCCTCACCGACAAAGGGCCCGAACTCCTCGAGTACAACGCGCGTTTTGGCGACCCTGAGACCCAGGTCATCCTGCCGACCGTTGGCGGCGATCTCGCCGAGGTAATGCTTGCGGCGGCGGAGGGGCGGCTGAGCGAAGTTGAGCTGCCCTGGACGAATGAGGCGTGTGTCTGCGTGGTGATGGCCTCGGGCGGCTATCCTGGTTCATACGAGAAGGGCAAGCCGATACGCGGCGTCGACGCCGCCGAGGAGATCGACGGCGTTACGGTCTTCCACGCTGGGACGGCGATGAAAGACGGCGTTCTCTGCACCAACGGCGGCCGGGTTCTGGGAGTGACGGCGACCGGCCCGGATCTTCGCGCGACGATCGACCTGGCGTACCAAGGCGTGGGGCGGATTGAGTTTGAGGGCGCGTGTTCGCGCGGCGATATCGCGCACCGCGCGTTGGCTGATCTCGAGAGTTGAATCTGGAGGAGACCTGTGGGAGTTCCTCGTGTTGGAATACTAATGGGAAGCACGTCTGACGCCGACACGATGCGCGGCGCAAGTGACGTGCTGACGAGTCTCGGTATTGAGGTCGAAGTCAGGGTTCTGTCCGCCCATCGCACGCCTGACGCCGCGGCGGAATACGCCGATACGGCGCGCGATCGTGGGATCGCCGTTATCATCGCCGGCGCGGGAATGGCGGCCCATTTGGCGGGGGCGCTGGCCGCGCGGACGACGCTGCCGATCATTGGCGTCCCGATCTCCAGCGGCGCGCTCAACGGCATCGACGCGCTTTACGCGACCGTGCAAATGCCAAGCGGAATTCCGGTCGCGACGGTTGGCGTGAACGGTTCGAAGAACGCGGGGATGCTGGCGGCGCAGATCATCGGCGTGACGGACGCCGATGTCGCGGCGAGGATCCAGCAAGCGCGCGATGACAACGCAGAGAAGATACTGGGTTCAGAGGTCGTCTACGACTGATCGGCCCTTGTAGCGCAACACCACGCCTTAGCCCGGAGGGCTACATAACGTGACCTGCTCTGAGAGCGGAGTCTGCCCGCCTTACGACGAGAAACCGTGGCGAGATGCATGCGGTGTCTTTGGCGTTTACGCTCCCGGCGAAGATGTCGCCCGACAGTGCTACTTCGCTCTCTTCGCCCTGCAACACCGAGGGCAGGAGAGCGCGGGAATCGCCGTCGCTGATGGCGACGACGTCATTTCGCAGCGGGGCATGGGGCTGGCGTTCGCGGCATTCGATGAAGAATCGCTCGCTCATCTCAAGGTCGACATCGGCCTCGCGCACGTGCGTTACTCCACCACCGGTAGCAACACGATCGAAAACGCCCAGCCGATGCAAGGCATGCACAGCTCCGGCCCGTTCGCCGTCGGTCACAACGGGAACTTGGTGAACTACTCGGAGCTCAAGGCCGAGCTTGAGGCCGAGGGCGTAGAGTTCGACGCAACGAGCGATACGGCTATCATGGTGGAACTGATCGCGCGCTCCGCCGCCGATACGCTGGAGGACGCCGTAGCGGACGCCATGACGAAGATGCGAGGCGCCTACTCGATCGGGGTCATTGGCCCGGATAAGCTGATCGGCGCTCGCGATGCGAATGGCGTGCGCCCGCTGTGCGTGGGCCGGCTGAACGGCACGGGGAAGTATGTCATCTCGTCTGAGGATTGCGCGTTCTACACGGTTGGCGCGGAGTACATGCGCGAGGTGGAGCCCGGCGAAATCGTCGTCATCGACGCTGATGGGTTGCGCGAGTTCCAGGCAATCCCGATGGAGCGCAAGTCGGTCTGCATCTTCGAGTACATCTACTTTGCGCGGCCTGACAGCCACATGTATGGGAAGTCGATCTATCTGTGCCGCCAGGGCATGGGGCGGCTGCTCGCGCAGCAGGACCCGACCGACGCTGACATCTGCGCCGGCGTTCCCGAAAGCGCGATCCCTCACGCCATCGGCTACGCCCAGGTGGCCAAGATCCCGTACCAGGAAGCGTTCATCAAGAACCGGTACATCTTTCGCACGTTCATTAGCCCCGACCAGAGGTTGCGCGAACAGGGCGTTCGCTTGAAGCTGACACCGCTACGAGAGACCCTTGCCGGGCGGCGAGTGGTGCTGATTGACGACTCGGTTGTGCGAGGCACCACGACGAAGCAGGAGATCGCTCTCATGCGGGAGGCGGGCGCGAGGGAGATTCACTTGCGGATCTCATCTCCTCCAATCCGCTACCCGTGCTTCTATGGAGTCGACACGTCCGCGGGCCGCAAGGAACTGATCGCGGCGCAGATGGACGTGCCCGATATCTGCAAGCACATCGGCGCCGACAGCCTGACGTACCTGACGCTGGATAACTTGGTCGCGGCCACGGGGCTGCCGAAAAAGTACTTCTGCACGGCTTGCTTCGACAAGCGCTACCCGATCAAGGTGCCGTCTGACATGAAACTCAGCAAGTTTGACCTCGAGACGGACAAGGTCGGCCAGACCGACTGATGCGGCCCGCGTGCAATCGTCCCCATTCTACTTGTCGGGCTCCATGCCTGACGCGAGACCTCAGTGCCGATGCGTGACCCGAGTTCGGCCGCGATGGCGCCTCTGATCCGCCAGGTGTCGCCCGCACCTGATCCTGCCACCGCGTTCGAGGGGCTTCTGGATCAGCTCGACCCGTTCTTCCTCGACGGCGGCCGGGATTTTAGCGGGCAGGGCCGCTACTCGTTCATCGGCTGCAACCCCTTCGCGATGCTGCGCTCGAAAAACGGAGCGATCCACAGTTGGGAAGATGGGACAGGTTCGACACTCCACGAGGGCAATCCGTTCGATGTCCTCGGCGAGTTGCTCGAGCGCTACCGCGTGCCCCGCTGCCCCGGTCCCGTCCCGTTCATGGGCGGCGCGGTTGGGTACTTCTCCTACGACCTCTGCCACCACGTTGAGCGTCTGCCGCGGACAGCCATCGACGACCTCGACTTCCCCGACCTTGCCATCGCTTTCTACGACGCGATCCTCGCCATCGACAGCCTTGAGGATACGGCGTATGTGATCGCGCCCGCGCTGCCGGGCAGGCCACCGGCCGAGGAGCGGGCGTAAGCGCTGATGGCGCTGCTTGAGAGAGACAATGAGTCCCTCCCGCCGCCCGAAGGACCATGCGGCCGGAACATGGTCGGCAACTTCGAACCGGAGGACTACATCGCGGCCGTTGCGCGGGCCAAGGAGTACATCGCCGCCGGCGATATCTTCCAGGTGAATCTGTCCCAGCGGTTTTCGGCCGAGCTTCTCTGCCACCCGTGGCAGCTCTATCGCCGAGCGCGAGAGATCAACCCAGCGCCCTTCGCCGCGTACCTGGGCTTCGACGACGGCGTCGTCGCGAGTCACTCGCCGGAGCGCTTCCTGCAGGTCGAGGACGATACCATCACCACGCGGCCGATCAAAGGCACGCGTCCGCGAGGTATGACCCCAGAGGAAGACGCGCGGCTGGCTGAGGAGCTTCTGAACAGCGAGAAGGACCGCGCCGAACTCGTGATGATCGTGGACCTGGAGCGGAATGACCTCGGCCGCGTCTGCAGCTATGGATCAGTGAAGGTGCCTGAGCTTCTGACGCTTGAGAGCTACGCGACCGTTCACCACCTCGTCAGCACAGTCGTGGGCAAGTTGCATGACGAGCGCTCCGTCGCGGAGTTGCTGAAGGCGACCTTCCCCGGCGGGTCGATCACGGGGGCTCCCAAAGTCCGTTCGATGGAGATCATCGACGAACTCGAACCGACCCAAAGGGCGGTCTACACGGGCTCAGTTGGGTGGATCGGTTTTGATGGCGACATGGATCTCAACATCGTGATCCGCACGTTCCTCATCAATGAGAAGGGCGTGCATTGGCAAGTGGGGGGCGGCATCGTCGCGGACTCAGATCCCGTTGCGGAGTACGAGGAGACGCTCGCCAAGGGCATCGCGCTGAAGAACGCGCTCGGCGTCTGATTGCAGGAACTCGCATGGTCTTGCTGATCGACAACTACGATTCATTCGTCTACAACCTGGTTCAGTACCTCGGCGAACTCGGCGAGGATCCGGTCGTCTTCCGGAACGACGCCATCACCGTCGACCGCATCCGCGAGCTTGCGCCGAGTCACATCGTGGTTTCTCCCGGCCCCCGCACGCCTCTTGAGGCAGGCGTAAGCAACGACGCCATCTTGCAGCTCGGCGCGGCAACGCCGATCCTGGGCGTCTGCCTCGGACACCAATGCATGGGCCACGTATACGGTGGGAAGGTCATCCGCGCTCCGCGACTGATGCATGGGAAGACGAGCGAGATCGTGCACGATGGCCGCGGGCTCTTCAGCGGAGTGCCCAGCCCGCTGACCGCGACGCGCTACCACTCGCTCATCATCGAACGCGAGTCGATGCCCGAGTGCCTCGAGATCACAGCCGAAACGTCCGTCGGCGAGATTATGGGAGTCCGGCACAAGGAGTTCCCGGTCGAGGGCGTCCAATTCCATCCCGAAGCGATCTTGACCGAGCACGGTCATCAGATGTTGCGCAATTTCCTGGGGCAGTCAACGCAGTCCCCGTAGGAGACGCCCCATGCCGGCAGTGATCCGTATCAATGGCGAGACCCTTGATCCGCAACTCGCGTCGGTGCGGGCGACGGATCACGGGTTCTTGTATGGGAACGGCCTGTTCGAGACGATGCGGGCCGCTCACGGGCAACCCTTCGCGCTCAGGCGCCACCTCGCTCGGCTGCGGGCGGGCGCCCAGGTGATTGGCATGTCCGTTCCCTCCGATGACGCCCTCTCAGGTGAGATTGCGGCGGCTCTGGACGATGCTGACGAGCCGGATGCGTATGTCCGGCTGACCGTCAGCCGCGGGCCGGGAGCGGCCGGTCCGGACCCGAACTCGTGCGAGGCGCCGACGGTCATGGTTGCGGCCAAGCCTCTCCTCCCGCCGCCCGAACGCTGGCTGGCGGAGGGCATGAAGGTCGAGATCTCCTCAATCCGGCGGTGCAGCAAATCGCCGCTGCCACGGCTCAAATCCCTCAACTACATGGACTGCATTCTCGCCAAACAGGCGGCGAAGCGATCGGGCGCGGACGAGGCCATGTTCCTGGACACGGATGGCAACATCGCCGAGACCACGGCGTGGAACGTCTTCTTCGTCGACGGCGACGTGTTGCATACGCCGAGCGCGAGGGGCCCGCTGCTGCCTGGCATCACTCGCGAGATCGTGCTCGAACTCGCCACTCGCGCCGGGGTAACGTGCCGGGACGGCGAGTACACGCCGCTGAAGCTGTCGATGGCGTCGGAAGCATTCCTGACGAACTCACTATACGGCGTCGTCCCGATTGGGCAGTTCAATGGAGCCGCGCTGGGGGACGACATGCCGGGCCCCATCACGGTCGAGCTGACGAGTCTATACGAGTCTGCTCGCCTGCGCGGGGACGGAATCTGAGCACCTATTGGGAGGACTCAACATGCCTGGGAGAATTCGCATTGGCGTTTTCGCCTCCGGAGGCGGGACGAACCTCCAGTCGATCATCGATCGATGCGAAGATGGCCGGATCGACGGCGACGTCGTCGTCGTGATCAGCGATAGGGCAGAGGCCCGCTCGCTGGCTCGGGCGCGCGACCATGGAATCACGGCCCTGCACTTTGGTGTGCCCAAGACGGGCACCGACGGATGGCTCAAGGCGGATCGGGAGATCGCCGACGCGCTGCTGGCCGAGAAGGTCGACCTGGTCTGCCTCGCCGGCTACATGCGGATCACGGGGCCTGCGTTGCTCGCCGAGTTCCCCAATGCCGTCATGAACATCCACCCCGCGCTTCTGCCGGCATTCAAGGGCATGCATGGCCCGAGAGATGCCCTGGAGTACGGGTGCAAGGTGGCGGGAGCCACGGTCCACTTCGCCGACGCGGAGTTTGACATGGGGCCGATCATCATCCAGTCCGCCGTGCCTGTCCGCGAAGACGACACCGAGGACTCGCTCGCCGCGCGGATTCTCAAGACGGAGTACGAGATTTATTCGCAGGCCATCCAGTGGTTCGCCCAGGGCCGCCTCAGCGTTGAAGGACGCCTCGCACGCGTGAAGGGCACGGACGCCGCGGGGCTAATAATCTCAGACCCATCGTGATCCCCTCTTGACGCAGGTGCGCAACTGTGTTGACTAGGCGGTGGGGCTACTCTAGGGACTCCGCGCGCCAATACCCCGCAAACCGGCTTATAGCGGCCGGAATGTCGGATACAGTAAGTTTACACCTCTCTTGGTTTCTCGTGTCGATCACATGGTAAAGTGGTGGTGTTGGAGAATATGAATCACCGCAGGTGTTGTAGCCGGTAGCTACTCGTAGGAATGGGGTTGAGTACCTTGAACGACACCAAGCAGACTCCCGGCAACCGGGACGGGAAGCCGGCAGATAAGGGCGGGCGCATCGCGCGTTACTCGCCGGTGAGTTACGTGCGTTCGGCCTTGTCGAGCGTCGGCCTTTGGGCCCGACGCGGAACGCGTCCCGGGCCGGCTGTCCACGAGAACGAGACCTACAGGGTCATGCCTCCCGATGGCGGGCGGATTGCTCCCGAGAAGAAGGGCGCCATCAAAGCCCGCCGAGCCAGGTGGCTCCTCCCGCGTCTTGTTGGCGCGGCAGTCATCGTGCTCCTGGGAATGGCCTGGGCGAACCGTCCATCGGACGGCCTCTCCGCCACAGTCATCGTACCCGATAGCATGCATCAGCAGTTCTCATCGATAGCAGTTCTCATCGATCGATGTCTTGCCGGTCGGCGGACAGTCCGACGATGGCATCGCCAGGAACGTCTACCCAATGTCAGTCATCCCGGGTGGCGCGTTCACGGTCGATGAACTGAAGGCATACCTCGATACCGATGAGGTCGCCCGCCAGTCCTTTGAGGATCACGCGAAGCGCATCGGCGACCCGAAGCTCCTGGATCATCTCCAGGTGGCTCTCGTTCCCGAGCCGGTCACCATGTATACGATGCTCCGTGACGGGAACCAGCTCTTCGTCAGCTCAGACCCGGTGACGGTTGAGCGCGGCGAGAGCATGTTCTACCACGAAGACACGGGCGACGAAGTTGCGAGAGCGCGGTGTGGCAACGTGATGGTCACCGTGCAACCTGAGAGCTATTCCCGCATGCCGGCGCCAGTGGTGGCTTCCGGCTACGTCGCGCCCGCTCCGGTTGCGCAACCCGCGCCGCAGCCGCCCAGAGCCGTCGAGGTCTTGCCCGCGGGTGGCGCGCGCACGCCGCAGATACCATTCTTCAGCCCGCCGGTCGCGGTGCCCCCGGCACCCGCGCCGGTTGTGATGCCGACAGCAGTCCCGCCGACGATCGTTATTCCGCCGACGCCCGCTGCCGCCGCGGCCGCCGCGCCGCCGCCAATGGTTGTGCCGATCATGCCGCCGCCGTCAGGCAATCTGGGCGGACTGATCACCAAAGGTGGTGGTGGAGGCTTCCCGTGGTGGGGCGGTCTGGCCGGTGGATTGCTGGGTGGGGTTGCCGATGGCAGCGGCACGAGAGTGAACATCGTGCAGCAGCAGAACCAGAAACAGGGGCAGCAGCAGAAACAGAAGCAGAGGGGTGGAGGAGGCGACACGCCACCACCACCTCCGCCCCCGCCGCCGCCACCACCGCCTCCTCCTCCACCACCGACACCGGAGCCAATTCCGGAGCCCGCGACGATGCTCTTGATGGGGCTTGGGCTCGGAGCGACGGGAGTGTTGGCGAAGCGTCGCCGGAAGAAGTAGCATAGCACCGCAGCAGATTGCACCTCAAACGGGCGCGGGACTGAACTCCCCGCGCCCGTTTTGCGCGTCAGCGGCCCCGCAGCACCCCACACGACCCTGTATTCGGCGATACACTCAATTTACAGCACGCTATGATGGCTGTTTCAACGAGGTGGTACCCTGAGTGCGCTTGTGACACTTCAGCGCAGGCACTCCGCGTGAGTCCCGCGCGAGATCTGCTGGGGGAATGCAACCAGTGAACGGCCAGAAACGACGGCACAGGCATTGTGAAACACTACCTCCGCCCCGAGCTGGGCGGCTTGCTCGTGGTCGGGTCCGCGGCTACGCGCGAGCCGTTCGGCGCAGCGTCGTGAGGATGGTCGACTTCGGGCCAACGCCGAGTGAGATACGTCGTCCGCAGCGACGCGGAGTGATGTGGTTCCTCCCGCGTCTGGTCGGCGTGGCAACCGTTGTCGTTCTCGGAATGGCCTGGGCGAACCGGCCCGCTGACAGCGTGTCCGCCACGGTGATTGCCCCCCAAACCATGCAGAGACAGTTCTCGGAGGTTGTCGTCGAGCGCGTCGGCGGCGAAGACGGAGGCGTCGCGCGCCGCGTGTACCCCATGTCGGTCATCCCCGGCGGCGCGTTCACGGTCGAGGAACTGAAGTCATACCTCGATACCGATGAGATCGCCCGCCAGTCCTTCGAGGATCACGCCAAACGCATCGGCGACCCAGAGTTGCTCGATCATCTCCAGGTGGCTCTCGTTCCCGAGCCGGTCACCATGTATACGATGCTCCGTGATGGGGCCAAGCTCTTCATCAGCTCAGAGCCCGTGACGGTCGAGCGCGGCGAGAGCATGTTCTACCACGAAGATACGGGTGATGAAGTCGCTCGAGCGCGGTGCGGCAACGTGATGGTCACCGTGCAGCCGAAGGGCTATGTTCCCATGCCGGCGCCCGTGGTGTCGTCCGGGTACATTGCGCCCGCTCCGGTTGCGCAACCGATTCCGCAGCCGCCCCAGGCGGTTGATGTCCTGCCCGCGGGCGGCGCGCGCGCGCCGCAGATACCATTCTTCAGCCCTCCGGTCGCGGTGCCTCCGGCGCCCGCCCCGGTTGTGATGCCGACAGCAGTGCCGCCCACGATCGTAATCCCGCCGACGCCCGCTGCCGCCGCGGCCGCGGCGCCCCCGCCGATGATTGTGCCGATCATGCCGCCGCCATCGGGCAGTGGTCTTGGAGGCTTTGTCAGGCAGAAGTCCGGCGGCTCTGGGGGGCTTGGCCTGCTCGCCGCAGGTCTCGCGGGGGGCCTCGGTGGTGGTGGCGGTAGCAAGATCAGCGTCGTGCAACAACAGAAGCAAGGGCAGGGGCAGCAACAGGGACAGAAGCAGAAGCTGAAGGATTGCCCCGAGCCGATCCCGGAACCGGCGACGATGCTGCTGATGGGGCTCGGGCTGGGAGCGACGGGAGTGTTAGCGCGACGCAAGCGCAAGAAGTAAGCAGCTCCCCAGACAGAGATCTCACGTAACGAAGGGCGCGGGACAAGCATCCCGCGCCCTTCGCTCGATTTCACGCGGTCGCGATCGACGGAGGTAATGCTCCGCCCACGCCGAAATTGGCGTAACGCTGAGCAAGGGCCATCGACAGAGGGTGGCTCAAACTTGCCTGATAGGGGGCCACGGCGAACGATGACGAAGCTGGCAGTTGGTAGCTGGGCCTACATGTTTGGTCCGTACGAGGACAACCCCGTTCCGTTGGATGAGGTCCTGACGAAGCTCGCTGGGCTGGGATTTGACGGCGTGGAACTCGCGGGATTCTCGCCGCACGCGCACCCGGACGACTACGCGTCGGCGGCTGATGTCTCCACGCTCAAGGCGAAGATCGCCGACAACGGTCTTGAGATCGCCGGCTTCGCCGCTGATCTCTATGCCAATCCGCCGGGATCAAACGACGCGTCTGTGCGAGCCGCCTACATCGATGTCTTCAAGAAGAACGCCGAGTTCTGCGCGGCTATTGGGAGCCCGTCCATCCGCGTGGATACCGTTAGCCCTCCGCCGCTCATCGATGCCGTCACGTACGACGAGGCGTGGGGCAACATCGTCGGCGCCTGGCAGACGTGCGCCCAGATTGCGCAGGACGCGGGCATTCTGATGATCTGGGAGTTCGAGCCGGGATTCCTGTTCAACAAGCCGAGCGAGGTCGCGAAGCTGCACGCGGACGTCGGGCACGAGAACTTCCAGATCCTCTTCGACGCGTGCCACGCGCACATGTGCGCGGTTGTCGCGGCGCGCCAGGCGGAGCCGATCGACACGCTGCCGGGCGGAGCCGTGGAGTTTGCGAATCTGCTGAGCGGCACGATCGGCCACATCCACCTGATCGACTCGGATGAGACGCTGCACGATGACGACACGTCGACCCACGTGCCGTTTGGCACGGGCGTGCTGGACTTCGATGAGATCATGCCCGCGATTCTTGCGGCTGGCTACACGTCTGAGTGGTGGGGAGTTGATCTGTGCTTCTGGCCCGAGGCGTGGGAAGTGACCGCGCAGTCCAAGACGTTCGTCGATGGTCTGCTCGAGAAGTATGGGTAGGCTGGCTAGGTGACTGCGGTGACACTGCGGCGGGCGGCGCGATAGCGCGGTCCGCCGCAGTCGTTCTAACGCAGCGAGGGCCGCAAGCCTGGCCTCCACGACCGACTACCGGCTAAGCGTGTTTGGCCCGCATTGCCCATATGAGCAGGGAGGTTTTCGGTAGAGGTGCCAAGAAACTGGCCTCAGAGCATCGCAGCGGGCATCGCAGCAATGATCGCCGGAGGCACCGCATGGGTGAAAGCCAACAG